>JGI2924J29684_1078552_pt1 | contig 64931 bp, 56 predicted proteins | sample BenlonsequencITS_FD_29684 | JGI IMG/M metagenome (IMG submission 29684) | reverse complement strand
CCATCATCCGCGGAGATTTACGGCAGGCGGGATTCCCGGGAGGGTTTGGATGGATAGCGATGAGTCTGTGCGCAGGTGATGTCGACAGGTGATCGGCTGACGCAATGATGCTGTCTTCCGGCGGCCGCGGACGGGGCCTGAGGGCTGCGGGGCGAGAGGTGGCCATGCCTGCTCGGGTATGTTGGCAGGCATGATGTCGGTGACGGTCGGAGATTCGGGCCGGCATATGCAGATTTGACGCAATTCCGGGCGGCGCGTCCCCAGTGGGCCGCCTTCGGATCAGGGGTCCGGCCGCCGGCCGGATCGAACCAGCCGGCAGCAGCCGCAGAGGGGCAGGAGCAGTGACGATTTCGGTATGTCTGGTCGATGACCAGAATCTGGTAAGGCAGGGCATCCGCTCCCTGCTCGAATTGACGGATGATATGGCTGTGGTGGCCGAGTGTGTCGATGGCATCGATGCGCTGGCGCAGATTCCGCGCCTGCGTCCGGATGTGGTGCTGCTGGATCTGCGCATGCCCAATATGAGCGGCATCGAGGTCCTGCAGGCCTTGGCGGCCCGTGGCGATTTGCCGCCGACCATCATTCTGACCACCTTCGACGATGATCAGCTGGTCTTGCAGGGACTGAAAGCCGGTGCCAAGGGCTATCTGCTGAAGGACGTTTCGCTGCAGCAGCTGGTGGATGCGGTACGGGTCGTGGCCGAGGGTGGTTCACTGGTGGCGCCGATGGTCACCCAGCGGCTGCGTGCCGGGGTGGATCGGATGCAGAACCAGTTTTCCAGTCTGGAACAACCCGATCCCTTGACCGAGCGCGAGACCGAGATCCTGCGTCTGCTGTCTGGTGGCTACAGCAACAAGGAAATCGCCAATTCCTTGAAAGTGGCCGAGGGCACGGTGAAAAACCATGTCTCCAATATCCTTTCCAAACTGGGGGTGCGCGATCGCACCCGGGCCGTGCTAAAGGCCCTGGAATTGGGTATTGTGTGAGACAGGGGCTCGGGGACGGCTGGACGGCGGGATCATGACGCGGTGGAAACCGTGCGCGTCATGTCCTGAGCGGATGGCGTTCCTGTGCATGAGCAAGTACCATCGATGACTGATTGCTGACTGGCCGAATCGAATGTCTGAGGTTCATGACCTGGCGCCCCGATCCGGACCGCAGCACCCTCCACAGCAATGCCTGCGTGAGAAGTTTCGGAGACCTTTTGAATGATGCGTGTTCTTGAATTCCTGGTTGCCCTGGCCATCGTTGCCGTCGTCGGCCTGGTGGTCGGTGTCGCCTTGCCCTCCCATGGCCACATCGAACGTACCCAGGTGATCGGCAAGGACCTGCGCCAGGTCTACGATGTGCTGAACAATTTCGGTGACCTGCCGGACTATGCGGAACTGTCCACGGCGGGCGAGAAGCCGCAGTTCACCGATTCGGGCAAGGCTTTCGGCACCGGTGCCGAGGTCAGCTGGACCAGTTCGGATCCGAAGAAGTCCGGTCAGTTGAGCATCGCCTCGGTGTCGCCGGCCTTCGACCAGATCACCACGGCGACTTCCGAGTCAAAGATCGTCTGGAACGTCAACAATGCCTGGCGTGGTGACAACAAGCATTTCACCCTGGATCTGAAGCGCCAGGGCAGCCGCGGTCAGCTGACCAGCGTGACCTGGGCCTATGACGTCGACTACGGCTGGAATCTGGCGAGCCGGTATTCCTATCTGTTCATCAACGGCAGCCCGGCGGCGTTTATCCAGTTCAGCCTGAATGGTCTGCAGAGCCTGCTGGGCAGCATCCCGAACACCGATTACACCGACCTGGTGCCGTATGTGGCGCCGGCCAAGCCGACGCCGGTGCTCGCCATCTCCGCGACCAGCCCCCGCAAGGAAGGTCTGGATGCGCTGAATGGCGCGATTGATGGCGCCGTCAAGCAGCTGAATGCCGAGGCCAAGAAGCTGGGCGTCAACGTGACCGGTCCCCGCATCGTGTTCACCACCGACTACGGCGATACCACGGTGGCTTTCGATGTGGCCCTGCCGATCGATGCCAGCTCGCTCACTCTGGATGGTCAGGCCCATGCCCTGACGGCTTACCAGGTGCCGGCACTGGCCGCTGCCGGTGCCGCGAGTGCCGCCGCGCCTGCCGCCTCGGCACCTGCTGCTGCCGCCTCTTCGGCCGCTGCCGCCGCCAGCGAGCCGGCGGTGGGTGACACCGATCGCTACAACCGGCTGGTGCTGGGTCACGGCATCAGTGCCTATCTGGCGCTGAACGATGCGACCCTGAGCGCCAAGTGGGTCGGCAACGGTGCCGGCGTACCGCTGACCCGCGATATGCTGCGCACCTATGCCCAGACCCATGGCTACAAGTTCGATGACGTGGTGGCTCATCCCTACGATATCCTCGAGCCCAAGGCCGACGGCCAGTCCGACGACCAGCGCGTCTACGAGGTCTACCTGCCGCTGAAGGCCGGTGTGCCGACCCAGACGCCGGAACAGGAAGCCGGTAAGAGCCAGCTGCCGGCCAGCGATGCCAGTGCCGCCGCCCCCGCGGCAGCCGGTACCGCCGCCGCTCCGGCCGCTGCGGGCAGCGCCGCCGGCTGAGGCCGGCGAACGCAGCAAGCCTCCCGAACCCTCCCGCAGCGCGGGAGGGTTTTTTTTCGCCGACACGGCACGCAGGGCTTGCTAAACTGGGGACTGTTGCCGGTGTCCGGCGCGGTGTCCGGATGGCTGGCCCGTGGTCGGGGCGGGTGTTGCCAGCAGACCCTATGCATGATTGAAGCCGATCAACTTTCTCGTCGTTTTGGCGCCCTGATGGCTGTCGAAGGGGTCGATCTTCGCGTCGAACCCGGGCAGGTGCTGGGTTTGCTGGGCCCCAACGGGGCTGGCAAGTCGACCTTGATGCGGATGCTGGCCGGTTACCTCAGCCCCAGTGGCGGGCGGGCCCTGATTGACGGCATCGATGTCTGGGCTTCACCGGTGAAAGCCAAGCGCCGGCTGGGCTATCTGCCCGAGGGGGCGCCCAGCTATGGCGAAATGACGGTCCGGGAATTTCTGTACTTCATCGGCCGGATCCGTGGCATGACGCTGGAGACCGGTCGTCGCCGGCTGGATCGGGTAGTGCAGGAGCTGCAGCTGGAGGCCGTCATGGACCAGATCATCGAGAGCCTCTCCAAGGGGCTGCGGCGGCGTGTCGGTCTGGCCCAGGCGATTCTGCACGATCCGCCGGTGCTGATGCTGGACGAGCCTACCGATGGCCTGGATCCCAACCAGAAACATACGGTGCGGCAACTGATCGACGCGATGGCCAGGGATCGCACCATTCTCGTTTCCACCCATCTGCTGGAGGAAGTGCATGCCTTGTGCAATCGGGTCAGCATCATGGCGGCGGGCAAGGTGCTGGTGAATGCGACGCCGGCGGAACTGGAGCGCAGCTCCCGCTATCATGGCGCGGTGTCATTCAGCGCTCCCGGCAGCAGCCTGGCCCAGGAGATGCTGGGACGTCTGCCGCAGGTGGCAGGTATCGAGGTCGATCCCATCGATGGCCGGATCACGGTATTTCCGCGCAGTGGCGAGCGCATTCTGGAGGCCGTTGAAGGCCTGTTGGCCATGCAGGGCTTGCAGGTTTCCGAAATCCAGCTGGAACGCGGGCGGCTGGACGAAGTCTTTCGCGAGCTGACCTGCACGCCTCCGGCGCGCTCTGCGCGGGAGGCGCCATGAGTCCGGTCCAGGCGATGGTGCGGCGGGAGTTGCGCGGTTACTTCGTGACGGCGCAGGCTTATCTGTTTCTGATCCTGTTCCTGGTAGGCAGCGGATTCCTGACTTTCTATCTGGGGGATTTCTATACCCGCGACCAGGCTGATCTGCAGCCGTTTTTCGACCTGCATCCCTGGCTGTACCTGATCCTGGTGCCGGCCATTACCATGCGATCCTGGGCCGATGAACGCAAGGCCGGCACCCTGGAACTGCTGCTGACCCTGCCGGTCAGCATCAGCCAGGCCGTGCTGGCCAAGTTTCTGGCGGCCTGGATCTTTATCGGCATCGCCCTGGCGCTGACTTTTCCGATCTGGATCACCGTCAATTATCTGGGCAGTCCGGACAACGGCGTGATCATAGCCGGCTATCTGGGCAGCTGGCTGATGGCAGGCACCTTTCTGGCCATCGGCAATGCCTTGTCGGTCACGACCAACAGCCAGGTGGTCGCCTTTATTCTGACCTTGGTGGTCTGCCTGTTGCTGCTGCTCGCCGGGCTGGGACAGGTCCAGGATATTTTCCAGGGCTTGCTGCCTTCCCGCTGGATTCTTGCGCTGGGCCAGCTCAGTATGTTGCGGCATTTCGAGGCGATTGCATTGGGCGTGCTGGATCTGCATGACATCGCCTATTTTCTGCTCAGCACGGCGGCCTGGCTGCTGGCCGGCGGACTGCTGCTGAACCTGAAGAGGGCTGGCTGAGTGTTGCGCCGCAACGAAGTGATCCAGCGTCGCCGTTGGCTCTGGCTAGGGCTGGCATTGCTGCTGCCCAGCTATCTGTGCCTGCTGGCGCTGAGCAATCTGACCCTGCGGAATGTGCGCATCGACCTGACCCGTGACGGGCTGTACACCCTGACCCCGGGCACGGTCGGCATCACCAGCCATCTGCGTCATCCGATCCGGCTGACCCTGTATTTCAGCGCCCATGCGACGGCTGATGCGCCGCAATTGCGCAGCTACGAGCAGCGCGTGGTCGACATGCTGCGGGAAATGGCAGCCCGTTCGCACAACCGCTTGCGGCTGAAGGTCATTGATCCCATGCCGTATTCGGATGACGAGGTCAGTGCCGAAAGCTATGGCCTGACCCCCTTGAGCGGGGGAAGCAATGGCGAACAGCTGTTTATGGGGCTGGTCGCCAAGGTTGCTGTCGGTGAGGAACCGCATGCGGATCGGGGTATCGATGCGCAGGAGGGCCGGGTCCTGACGATTCCGCTGCTGGATCCCAGCCGCGAGGCCTTTCTGGAATACGATGTGGCCAAGCTGCTGTACGAGCTGAACGCGCCGACCCGACCCACGGTCGGGATTTATTCCACCCTGCCGATCAACGGCAATCCGGTGCTGGGGGATCGGCCCTGGACATTGCTGGAACAGTTTCGGCAGCTGTTCAACGTGAAGATGCTGGAACACCAGCAGCTGGCCCACCTCGATGCCCGCACCAATGTGCTGCTGCTGATCCACCCCAAACGGCTCAGCGATGACGAACTGGACGGCCTGGACCAGTATGTGCTCTCCGGCGGCCATCTGGTGGTATTTGTCGATCCCTATTCCGAGGTCGACAATGCCCCCTATGTCGACAGCAGTGGCTTGATCGACGATCACAGTTCCAATCTGCCTCGCCTGTTCCAGGCCTGGGGGCTGCGATATGATCCCGGCCAGGCGGTAGTGGACCGCAGTCTGGCACTGCCGATCGAGCTGGCAGACAACAGCCGTATCTCGCATCCGGCAATGCTTGGGCTGGGCGGTGGCCAGATCAATCACCATGACGTGATCACCGCCAGTCTGCAGCGCATCAATGTCAGCAGTGCAGGCTATTTCGATCTGCTGCCGGGGACCCGCTCCCGGTTGCTGCCTTTGCTGCAGACCTCGGCAGAGGCCGAGTCGATGCCGGTGGAGCGGGTGATCGAGGCGACCAGTGATCCGGCTGGGCTGCTGGATGGCTATCATCCTGACGGCAACCACTATGTGCTGGCGGCCCGGGTCCAGGGCATCAACCACACCGCGTTTCCGGAGCGCTCGGCCGTGGTTGGACATCTGCAGACCTCGACACAACCCCGTGAAGTCATTGTGGTCGGCGATACGGACCTGCTGACGGACCGGTTGTGGCTGCGCTTCACCCAGAGCCTGCTGGGGCAGCCGCAGCTGAGCGCACTGGCCAACAATGGCGACCTGGTCGCCAATATGGCCGATTATCTCAGCGGTTCCTCGGCCTTGCTGTCGATTCACGGGCGAACCACCGGCCAGCGCCACTTCACTCGTGTACAGTCCCTGCAGCGTGCGGCAGACCAGAAGTTCCTGATGAAAAAGCAGGAGCTGCAGCATGAGCTGAGCGAGACCCGCCGCCGACTGGCCGAGCTGCAGCCGGTCAAGGGCGGGACGGACAGTGGACTGAGCCCTGACCAGAAGCAGGAAGTTGAGCAGTTTCTGCACCGCCAGCTGGCGATCAACGAGGAACTGCGCGAAGTCCAGCATCATCTCAATGCCGAGATCGATGCCTTGGGCCAGCGCCTGAAAATGATCAATATCGCCTTGATGCCGTTGCTGGTCGCGTTGTCCGGCCTGTGGTTCGCCTGGCGGCGGACCCGGCGGCGGCGGATCGGGAGAGACGGCTGATGCGGCGCATGGGCGGCATCATGCCGGCGCAGCCCTCATGGGGTGGAGGTTCCCGCGATGCTGGCTGAACTGGTCAAGTGGCTGACGCCCTGGGAATTTTCCTGGCCGCTGCTGCTGGCCTGGCTGGGGACGGCCGTGCTGTACTGGCGAGGCCATCGCCGGCAGCCGCAGCCCTGGCCCCGTCAGCTGGCCTTCTGGCTGGGCATGGCGCTGATTTATGTTTCCTTGCACACCTATGTCGACTTCTATTGCGAGCATGAGTTCGTCGCGCATCGGATCCAGCAGATCGTCCTGCATCACCTGGCACCCTTGCTGCTGGTATCGGCCTATCCGGCCAGCGTCTTGCGTCGGGGACTGCCGCTGCGCTGGCGCAGCGGGCTGAACCTGCTGACCCGTTGCTGGCCATGGCGGCTGGGCGTCGCGATTTTCGGCAATCCGACGGTGGCCAGCCTATTGTTCGTGGTCTTCGTGCTGGTGTGGCTGATCCCTTCGGTGCAGACCCTGGCGATGCTGGACTGGCGTATTTATCGCTTCATGAACTGGTCGATGCTGGCCAGCGGGCTGATCTACTGGTCGCTGGTGCTGGATCATCGGCCGCATCCGCCGGGACGCATGGTGGTCGGCATGCGGGTGTTGTCACCGGCGATCACGATGATGCCGCAAATCGTCGTCGGTGCTGTGATCACCTTTGCCAGACATGATCTTTATCCGATCTTCGCGATCTGCGGGCGGGCCTTCAGTTTTGATCTGCTGACCGGGCAGATGATGGGCGGGGTGATGATCTGGGTGCCGGCAGCAATGATCGAGGCGGTGGGGTCGCTGCTGGCCATGCGGCAATGGCTGCGGCTTTCGCGCGCCGGGCGGATCCGGCAGCGGCCCCGGCCAGGTGCCGTGGTGGCGACCTCCGTGGTGACGGCGGGCGCCGCCAGCGATCACTGAGCGGGCGATGGCGGCAGGCTGTCTGGACCGGGCTTATGTGAAAGGATCAGCGCCGGTCCGCTCAGTCGCGAAGCGGTTCCCGACGGCGGCGGAGCGGCTGCCTCAGGGGGAGGCTGCGGTACTGCTGCTGGCGCTGCCAGTGGGTGCGGTGCTGCCGTCATCCTCGGCATAGGCCGGGCGCACCACGAAAGGAACCTGCAGGGACTGCCCGCCATCGAAATGCAGGCTGATCATCACCTTGTCGCCGACCTTGGGAGCAGGGGCCGTGGCCTGGCTCAGCATCAGATGAAAGCTTCCCGGGGCAAGCCGCAGTTGCGAGCGGGCATGGATGGCGAGCTGATCGACCATCTGCATGCTGGCGCTGCCGTTGCGGTTGCTGCTGAGATGCAGCATCACCCGGCCATAGCGCGGACTGCTGGCCGAGGTCAGCATCGCGGCCTGATCGCCTTCATTGTGCAGCTGCACATAGCCGGCGGCCGGCAGGTTGCCCGGCAGCAGCCGGATCCAGCCATGATCGGCGGTGACGCTGGTGGCGAAGCCGGGCAGGCTGCAGGCGAGCAGGCCCAGACCGGTGAGGCAGAGCAGATGGCGGCGCGACATGGAATCAGTGCTCCTGTGACTGGATGAGTGCGGTCAGATCGTGGACCAGTGCATTCTCGCTGTCGGCCGGCGTAGCCAGCAGCCGGGCCCGGCCTTGCGGGTCGAAAACATAGATGCCGGAGCTGTGCGCCACCTCGTAATTGCCGTCGGCCGCCGAGGGATCGCGACTGTAGGCGGCGCGGTAGCGCTTGCTCAGTGCCTCGATCGCGGCTGGCGAGCCGGTCAGGCCCAGCGCGTGGCTGTCGAAGGCCCGCACATAGTCATGCAATTGTTCCGGCGTATCGCGGGCCGGATCGACGCTGACGAACAGGATGCGGACATTCCGCGCCAGCGGCCCCAGCTTCTGCAAGACCACATGCAGATGCGCCATCGTCAGCGGACAGACATCGGGACAGTGGGTGTAGCCGAAGTACAGCAGGGTGGTCAGGCCCTTGAAGTCGGCGGCCGTGACCGGCTTGTTTTCGTCACTGGTCAGCGCAAACTGCAGATCCGGCATATGACCGCTGATGTCGTTCAGCTGCCAGTGCCCGGCCGGCGCGCGCTGGCAGGCGGCCAGCAGCAGGCACAGCAGGACGGGCAGCGACCGGCGCCAGCGTGCAGGGCGGGAGAGTCGGGTACGGAACCCGCGAAAGGTCAGGTCAGCCATTTTGCTAGGATACCCCTCTGTCCCGGAGGCATCCAGTTCGGGACATCTGCCCTCGAATGATCCAGGAGCCGATCCGGTGTCTGCCACCTCTCCCTGTCGCTTCACCCCCCTCGCCGTCGCGCTGGCTGGCGCCAGTGCCGTCGTCTGCGGTGCTTTCGGTGCCCATGCGCTCAGTACCCGGCTGGATCCGCAGCAGATGGCGATCTGGCATACCGCCGTCAGTTATCACTTCTGGCATGTGCTGGCGATGGCTCTGGCAGCCATCGGCTGTCGGGGACGGGCCCGCCGCCGGGCGGTGCAGCTGCTGCTGGCCGGTATCGTGCTGTTCAGTGGCAGCCTGTATGCCCTGGCGCTGGGGGCGCCGCATTGGACCGGCATCATCACGCCCTTTGGCGGGCTGGCCTTTATTGCCGGCTGGCTGGTGCTGGGTCTGGGCCTGCGTCAGCCCCCGGACTGATCGTCGCCGCCGGGTCTGGCCGGCGGCGAGGGCAGTCGGCCTTCCCGCCGCAAGGCCTGACGCAGCACGTATTCGATCTGCGCGTTCATGCTGCGCAGTTCATCGTCCGACCAGCGCTGCATGGCGGTCAGGATCTCGGCGCTGATCCGCAGCGGATAGGCCTTGCGCTCAGCCGCCACGGAAACCGGCCTGATCGGGGCGCGTCGCTGGACAGGTCCTGGTGGGTGAAGTCACGGCGGCCTCCGCTCAGGCATAAAGGCTGCCGGTATTGATCACCGGCTGGGCCGCCCGGTCGCCGCAGAGCACGACCAGCAGGTGGCTGACCATGGTCGCCTTGCGTTCTTCGTCCAGTTCGACCACACCTTGGCTGGCAAGGCTGTCCAGCGCCATGCCGACCATGCCGACGGCGCCTTCGACGATCCGGCTGCGGGCGGCGACGATGGCATCGGCCTGCTGGCGCTGCAGCATCGCCATCGCGATTTCCGGGGCATAGGCCAGATGGCTGATCCTGGCCTCGATCACCTTGACGCCGGCTTCGCCGACCCGAGCCTGGATATGGCGGCACAAATCGTCGGTGATGGCCTCGTCATTGCCGCGCAAGGCCGGCGTGCTGTCATCGCCATGGCTGTCATAGGCATAGCCCTGGGCGATCTGGCGCAGGGCCGACTCGGCCTGGATCTGCACGAAGGAGGCGTAGTCATTGACGCCGAAGGTGGCACGCGCCGTGTCGACGACCTGCCAGACCACGATGCTGGCGATCTCGATGGGGTTGCCGTGGGCGTCGTTGACCTTCAGCTTGCCGCTCTCGAAATTGCGGATCCGCAGCGAGCGGCGGATCCGGGTATAGAAGGGGTTGGTCCACCGCAGCCCGTCATGGCGCAGCGTGCCGGCATAGCGGCCGAACAGTTGCAGGACCGCAGCTTCGTTGGACGTGATCTGCACCAGTCCCTTGCAGCCGAGCAGGGCGGTGGCGAAGAGTAGTCCGCTGACCAGCATCAGCGCAGGGGCGCGCGTCAGCAGGCCGAGGCAACTGAGCAGCATCAACAGCAGCAGCGCGCCCAGCATTGGCAGGCCGGCGATAGAAAAACCCGTACGTTCCTGAAGTTGTTCGTTCATCTCGTCCCCACCTCTTGTGAAATCCTGATATCAATTTGATATCAGTCATCATGCTTGTCAAGCGGCTGGCGGAGCGGCTTGCTGTCGTCCCGATCCAGACTGGCTAAACTAGCGGTTTGACTCCGCCTGATGACCGCCATGAAATCATTCGCGACGCCGTATTCTTCTTCTGCCTTCCGGGTCCTGCTGCTGGGTTCGGGCGAGCTGGGCAAGGAAGTGGCCATCGAACTGCAGCGCCTGGCCGTGGAAGTGATCGCGGTCGATCGCTATGAGCATGCGCCGGCGATGCAGGTCGCCCACCGCAGCCATGTCATCGACATGCTGGACGGCGCCGCGCTGCGGGCGGTGATCGAGGCGGAAAAGCCCGATCTGGTCGTGCCGGAAATCGAGGCGATCCACACCCAGACCCTGGTCGAGCTGGAGCAGGAAGGTCTGAAGGTGGTGCCCACCGCCAGAGCCACCTTGCTGACGATGAACCGCGAGGGCATTCGCCGGCTGGCGGCCGAGGATCTGGGGCTGCCGACCTCGCCGTATCGTTTCTGCGGCGACGAGGCCGAGTATCAGGCCGCCGCGACCGCGTTGGGCCTTCCCTTCGTCATCAAGCCGGTGATGAGCTCCTCGGGCAAGGGGCAGAGCGTGGTGCGCAAGGCGGAGGATCTGTCGGCGGCCTGGGCTTATGCCCAGTCGGGCGGTCGTGCCGGCCAGGGGCGGGTGATCGTGGAGGGGTTTGTCGACTTCGATTACGAGATCACCTTGCTGACCGTGCGCCATCACGGTGGCGTCGCGTTCTGCGCACCGATCGGGCATCGCCAGGAAGATGGCGATTATCGTGAATCCTGGCAGCCGCAGCCGATGAGCGACAAGGCGCTGGCCGAGGCACAGCGTCAGGCCGATGCGATCACCGAGGCGCTGGGCGGCTGCGGCGTGTTCGGTGTGGAGTTTTTTGTGAAGGGGGATCAGGTGATCTTCTCCGAAGTCAGCCCGCGACCGCACGATACCGGGCTGGTCACCCTGATCTCGCAGGACCTGTCCGAGTTCGCCCTGCATGCGCGCGCGATCCTGGGCCTGCCGGTGCCCGTCATCCGCCAGCGCTGTCCGGCGGCTTCGGTGGCCGTGCTCGCCGAAGGCGATATCGACGCGCCGCGTTATGACGGCGTGGCCGAGGCGCTGGCGGAGGTCGATACCCAGCTGCGGATCTTCGGCAAGCCTGAGGTCCATGGTCGTCGGCGGGTCGCGGTCACCCTGGCTCTGGATGAATCGGTGGAGGCCGCCAAGGCCAAGGCCGTGCGCTCGGCACAGGCCTTGCGGGTCACGGCCTGAGTGCCGATCTGACGCCGCGTCGGACCGATGAGGCTTCAGTCCTTGCCGGTCGTCGGCAGCATCGGTTTCCAGCCATGGCTGCCCCGCAGCTGCAGTGGCTGGAAGCGGCGTTTGTAGTCCATTTTGGGGTGACCGGCAATCCAGAAGCCCAGATAGACCCAGGCCAGCTCGCGCTGGCGGGCCAGCTCGACTTGTTGGAGTACCGCCAGGGTGCCCAGGCCGCGTGAGGCATGCTCCGGGGCGTAGAAGGTATAGACCGCCGACAGCCCTTGTTCGCAGATGTCAGTCACCGCGACGGCGATCAGTTCGCCGGCCAGCCGGAACTCCATAAACCAGGTCGGACTCCAGTCGGCACGGAGAAAGTGGGTAAAATCCTCGGGCTCGGCCTCATCCATGCCGCCATCCGGATGGCGCCAGCGCAGATAGCGCGCATACAGCTCGAAGCGCTCCTGATTGTATTGCGCCGGCTGCAGACTGATCCGTACATCGGCGTTGTCGCGCAGATTGCGGCGCTGTGAGCGGTCGGGGCGAAAAGCGGCTACCTCTATCCGTGTCGGAATGCAGGCTTGGCAGGCGCTGCAGCGTGGCAGGTACAGCTGATCGCCGGCCCGTCGAAAGCCTTGTTCCAGCGCTGCCCCGTACAACCCGGCCAGGTCGGGCTGGTGAGGATCGATCAGCAGATTCTGCGCGCTGCGCTCGGGATAGTAGCCGCAGGCCTGGGGCGGAGTCTGGAACAGCCGGATCAGATCGGAGCGCATGCAGAGATTCCAGCTCTCGGGGGACGGCTGTCGGCGCTGTGGCCGTTTACAGCTTGTGGGCGTAGTGCAATATGGCCATGACAAACACGGCAGCGACGGCCAGCAGGGCGATGCGCCGGGCACGTTGCGGCACGTCACGGCGACCGCTGCCCGGGGTCCGCATCTGGGCCAGTTCGGCGGCGAAGCGAGTGCCTTGCTCCAGTCCCAGTTCGTTCATCAGTTCGCGGGCGCGGGTGTAGTCGTCAGGATGCAGGACCCAGACCTGGGGCCAGCCATCGCGTTCGGCATGCTGGCGGGTGTAGCTGGCCCGCTCATAGCTGGGGCGATTCCAGCGGGAGGCATTCTGGATCTTGTTCTCGATGCCGCGCTCGGTGAACAGCTGACTGAGCCGCTCGGCATTTTCAGGGCGGGGAGAGGTGTATATCTGGCGCATGTTCCAAGTGTATGTCATTCGCCCCAGGTCCGGGGCCGTCGGGACAGCCGGCCCCGGACAGCCGCTCAGGCATGCAGCCGGATCAGCCCTTCCTGGGCGCTGGAGGCCACCAGCTGACCGGCCTCGTCGAAGATCTGGCAGCGCGAGAAGCCCCGGCCGCCACGGGCGATGGGGCTATCGAAGTCGCAGAGCAGCCATTGATCGACGCGGGGCTGGCGATGGAACCACAGCGCGTGGTCCAAGCTGGCCATCTGCATCCTGGGCGTCATCACATGCACGCCGTGCGGCAAGGTCGAGGTCAGCAGCAGATTGAAGTCCGAGGCATAGGCCAGCAGGCTGCGATGCAGCTCGGGGCTGCCTTCGACAGGGTGACGCAGGCGCAGCCAGATCTGCTGGCGGGGCGGACGGGGGGCGGGCGACAGCGGATTGATGTCCGGGTCGGCCAGCCGGAATTCGAAGGGGGCATCGCTGCTGAACCAGCGGCGATAGCGCGGCGGCAGCTTGGCCAGCACCTCCGGATCCACATTCAGCCGCTCCGGCAGCTGGGCCGGGCTCAGCACCTCAGGCATGGCCTGGCTGTGTTCGAAGCCTGACTCTTCGATCTGGAAGGAGACTGAAGCATGCAGTATCGGCTGGCCGTGCTGTACCGCGACGACCCGGCGCGAGGAAAAGCTGCCGCCATCGCGGGTACGTTCGACCTGATACAGGATCGGCGCCTCGATGTCGCCGGCACGCAGAAAATAGGCGTGCAGCGAATGGGCCGGCCGTTCCGTCGCTACGGTCTGCTGGGCGGCCGACAGGGCCTGACCCAGCACCTGGCCGCCGAAGACGTGGCGGGTGCCGATGTCCAGGCTCTGGCCGCGGAAGTAATCATTCTCGAGGCGTTCGAGGCCGAGCAGGTCGATCAATTGGGTAACGGAATCGGAAGACATCGCGATACATGGTGGGAATCCAGCTGCCAGTATAACTGGCAGCGTGATACCGGCTGCCGACAGCCAACGGGTCAGTCCGCCGCGTCCAGGGTCAGGCGTTGCAGTCTCAGTCCGGTCATGACCTGCGGCCAGGGAAAGCGGGGCCCGGGGTCGCGCTTGCGCCGGACGGAGCGGCCCGGATCATCGCTGGCCGGCACCTGCGCCGTGTCCAGGTCTTCATGTCCGGCGATCCAGCGCAATCCGGGCAGCTGGTCCTGCAGCTGCAGAAGCCATTGTCGCAGCGCCTCGATCTGGACGGGTGGATACGCCTCGTCCATCGATTGGTGCGCGGCGTCCAGCCAGTTCGGCCAGCGGCCCCGGTTGACCAGTTCGATGCCGACCGATCGTGGATTGAAGCCGCGCACATGATGCGCGATGCGGTCGGGCTCGACCCAGGTGCTCAGGCTGCCATCGCGGTCGATGTAGTAATGCCCGCTGTTGCCGCTGCCATCGCCGTAGAGGACTTGCTCACCGTACTGGCGGGCCGTGGCCAGATCGGGCAGCTCGGTGCAGTGGATCACCACCAGATCGACCGCCGCCAGCGGGCGCCTGGCCAGGCATGCGTCGTAGGGCAGCGGATCGGGGTGAATGACGACGGACATGGACACAGTCTCGCACGGGGACCGGTATCATGTCCTTTCTCAGATTGTCTTTGACTGGAATACCATGCGCGGCCCCATCCTTCTTTCCCACGGTTCCGATTCCGGACCCGATGCCACCAAGGTCAGCGTGCTGGCAGCCCATGCCGAGCAACGGGGCTGGTCCACGCGGCGCCTGGACTACCGCGAGGCGGATCGGCAGGGGCATGCCGCTTCGGTGGCACCGCGGCTGGAAACGTTGCTGCAGGCCATCGATGCCGCCTCTGCGCCGCCGGTTCTGGTCGGGTCCAGCATGGGCTCCTTCGTCAGTGGCCTGGCGGCCCGGCGGCGGCCGGTGGCCGGGCTGTTCCTGCTGGCGACACCGCTGGCGATCCCCGGCGTGGAGGAGGGCTTCAGCCATCCAGCCGAAGCGCCTTGCTGTTTTGTCCATGGCTGGCAGGACGATATCTGTCCGCCGGATCCGGTCTATGCCCATGCCCGTGACAGTCGCGCCGATCTGCTGATGCTGGACGGCGATCACCGGCTTGCCGACCAGCTGCCCGCCATCGTGGCCGCTTTTGACCGTTTTCTCGCCGCCCTGGAGGCTCGCGCATGACCGCTTATTTCGCTTCCTGTCCCAAGGGTCTGGAATATCTGCTGCGTGACGAGCTGGTCGCGCTGGGCGCCGAAGGCGTGCGTGAATCCCTGGCGGGCGTGCAGTTCGAGGGCGATATCGCCACGGCCTACCGTGCCTGCCTGTGGTCACGTCTGGCCAGTCGGGTGCTGGTGCCGGTGGCGCATTTCGATGCCGCCGACGAGCAGGCCTTGTACGACGGCATCATGGCGATCGACTGGAGCGCGCATATGGCCGCCCATGCCTCGCTGGCCATCGATGCCCATACCGCCATGAGCAAGATCAGCCACAGCCAGTTCATCGCCCAGCGGGTGAAGGATGCCGTGGTCGACCAGTTCCGCCAGCGTGACGGCCGGCGTCCCGATGTGGACACCGATGAACCGGATCTGCGCATCCATGTGCGCCTGCGCCGCGACCGGGCCAGCGTCTCCATCGATCTGGCCGGCGCGCCCCTGCATCGTCGCGGCTGGCGCGAGCAGCAGGGCGAGGCGCCGCTGAAGGAAAACCTGGCCGCGGCGATCCTGCTGCGCGGCCGCTGGCCGCAGCGCTACGCCGACGGCGCCAGTCTGCTGGATCCGATGTGCGGTTCGGGCACCTTGCTGATCGAGGCGGCCCTGATGGCGGCGGACGTCGCGCCGGGCCTGCGCCGCGAATACTATGGTTTCCTAGGCTGGCAGCAGCACGATATCGCGGTATGGAAGGCCTTGCTGGACGAGGCCCGGCAGCGTGCCGACGAGGGGCTGCGCCAGTTGCGGCCCTGCCTGGTCGGCAGCGACGCCGACGGCCTGATGATCCAGACCGCCAAGCGCAATGCGCAGGCCGCGGGTGTCGCCGGTTTTATCCAGCTGGAGCGCCGCGAGATGGACCGCATCCAGCCACCGGAGGGGGCCGCCGATGGCAGCCTGCTGGTCACCAATCCGCCGTATGGCGAACGTCTGGGCAGCAGCCAGCAGATGCCCATGTTGTATCGCCGCCTCGGCGAAGTGCTGCGCGAGCGTTTCGGCGGCTGGAGCGCGGCCATCCTGGCCGGTGACGGCGAGCTGGCCGATGCCTTGCGGCTGGCGGGCGGCAAGCGCTACACCTTGTACAACGGGGCCCTGGAAACGGTGCTGCAGCTGGCCGACCTGCGCCCGCGGGATGCCGCGCCGCGCGAGCTGAAGCCGCTGTCGGACAATGCCCAGATGCTGAAGAACCGGCTGGAGAAAAGCCATCGGCATCTGCGCAAGCGACTGACCCGCGAAGCCATTCATTGCTGGCGGGCCTATGACCAGGATCTGCCGCAGTATGCGGCGGCCATCGATGTCTACACCGAGCGCAATGGCCGGCGCTGGCTGCATGTGCAGGAATACCGCGCCCCGGCCGAGATTCCTGCCGAAACCGCCTTGTTGCGTCTGCGCGAAGTGGTCCGGGTCGCCGGCGAAGTGCTGGAGGTGCCGCGTGACCGGATCGTGCTCAAGACGCGGCAGCGCGGCAAGGGCGGCGGCAAGTACGGACAGTTCGATCAGCGCGGCGAATTCCTGGAAGTGGAAGAGGGTGGTCTGAACTTCCTGGTCAATCTGACGGATTACCTGGATACCGGTCTGTTTCTGGATCACCGGCTGGTGCGGCAGAAGATCCGCGAGCTGGCGGCCGGCCGGCGCTGTCTGAACCTGTTTGCCTATACCGGCACGGCCAGCGTGTATGCCGCCGCAGGCGGTGCCCGCAGCACCACCACGGTCGATCTGTCGGCGACCTATCTGGAGTGGGCCTCGCGCAATCTGGCCCTGAACGGCTTTACCGGCGAGTCGCATCGTCTGGTGCAGGCCGACGCCATCAAGTTCCTGGGCGGGGGTACCGATCCGTATGGACTGATCTACGTCGATCCACCGACCTTCTCCAATTCCAAGCGGGCGGCCGATTTCGACGTACAGCGCGATCATGTCGCTCTGCTCAAGGCCTGTCTGCCACGACTGGCCAAGGATTCGGTCATCGTGTTCTCCAACAACTTCCGGCGTTTCCAGCTGGACCGTGCCGCCCTCGAAGAAGATTTTTCCATCGAAGACTGGAGCGCGCCCAGCATTCCCTTCGATTTTTCCCGTCGTGACGATATCCACGGTTGCTGGCTGTTGCGCCCAAAGAAGCTGAACGAAGCCCATGATCCTTGGGCTGGCATCCGTCTCAAAAAGTAAACCTTTCAGTACACATTAAGATTGAAAACACCACCATGACAGCCGTGATCAGCAGGAGGTGTGCCATGTTCAAGAAAAATCGTGCGGGTAGATGGATGGCCGCCGCAGTTGCCGTGCTGGGTTTGGCGGTGGCGCCGCTGAGCGGAGTTTCCGCGCATGGTTGGCATGGCGGTTATGGCGGTGGCTGGCATGGTGGTGGTCCGGGCTGGGGTGGTCCTCGTCCAGGCTGGGGCGGCGGCTATCACCGCGGCGGTGGCTACTGGAGCGGCGGCCGCTGGATCGCAGGTGCCTTGGTGACCGGTGCGGTGGCCGGCGCGGTCTACAGCGCGATGCAGCCGCGCCCTTATTACCCGCCGCCGCCCGTCTATCCGGCGCAGACGGTGGTCTATCAGCAGCCGAGCACGGTGGTGTACGAACAGCCGGCGACCGTGGTCTATCGTTCTGCGCCGACCCAGACGGTAACCACGACCACGACGACGCGCTATATCGGTCCTGGCTACTGAGCCTGCCGCGGCGAGTGCACTCTGAACAAGGCCCGGATTTCCGGGCCTTGTTCATTGAAGCGCCGGCTCGGTTACACTCCCCACCCTGCGACGGAATCGGCGGTTGCGGCCGTACCTGGTTCCGACGATGGTTTCCGACCGACCCTGGAGTTGTGCATGCGACTGTCCATTGGCACCATCATTCCGGCAAAAGGCCTGCTGTTCGACATGGACGGTACGCTTATCGATTCGCGCATTGCGGTGGAGCATATCTGGCAGGACTGGTGCCGGCGCCATGGCGTGGACTGGAGTTATGTGAAGGCCAACCTGCATGGCTTGCGGCTGCGTGACTCGGTGCGCCGTTTTGCGCCGGAAGGTGTCGACGTGGTGGCCGAGACCGATTTTCTGTATCGGGAAGAACTGACCCATACCGACGGCATCGTGCCGATTCCGGGAGCCATCGACCTGCTCGCCAGCCTGCCGGCCACGCACTGGACCATCGTGACCTCGGCCGACAAGGAACTGGCAAGGGCCCGACTGGGCGCGGCCGGTGTCGGCGAGCCGCCGCTGTTGGTCGGTGGTGATGACGTCCATCACGGCAAGCCTGATCCGCAAGGTTACATCGAGGGCGCGCGCCGCCTGGGGGTGGCACCGGCCGAGACCCTGGTGTTCGAGGATGCCGCCGCCGGTATTGCCGCCGGGCGTGCGGCCGGTGCGCGGGTGATCGCGGTGGCTACCGATCATCCCGAGGAAATCCCCGCGGACATCGAATGGGTGCCTGATCTGAGCGCCTTGGTGCTGGACAGCCATGATCCCGTTTCTGGCACGGTCAGTCTGCGAGTGGTGGCCTGATCCTGTGACCGGCCAGGGCGTCTGCCCTAGCCTTGCGGTGGAGTGCATGTCCGATGCGGATATTGGTTCTGGGCGCCGGTGGCACTGGCGGATATTTTGGCGGGAGGCTGGCGGCCTCCGGTGCGGACGTGAGCTTTCTGCTGCGGCCGGTCCGGGCCGGACGGATCCGGCATGACGGCCTGCAGATCCGCAGCCCGCTGGGCGATGTGCTGTGCCGGCCGCAGGTGCTTGTCGCAACCGAGCTGGCCGCGGTGGCGGCACGCCAGCCTTTCGATCTGATCCTGCTCAGCTGCAAGGCCTATGATCTGGATAGCGCCATGGATGCCATCGCACCGGCGGTCGGACCGGCGACCCGGATTCTGCCGATCCTGAACGGATTGCGCCATTACCCGTTGCTGGATGCGCGCTTTGGCGCGGAGCGGGTGCAGGGTGGATTGTGTTTTATCAATGCCACGCTCAACGCGCAAGGCGAGATCGTGCATCTGGATCCGGTTGCACGGCTCAGTTTCGGTGAACGGGACGAGCGTCCGGCCGGGGCCGGTCTGCAGGCGCTGTCCGGGATGTGCACGACGGCGGGAATCGAGCACCGGCTTTCCCCGCGGATCGAGCTCGATGCCTGGGCCAAATATGCTTTCCTGTGCTCGGTGGCCGCGTCCACCTGTCTGCTGCGCGGCAGTATCGGCCGGATTCTGGCGACCGAGGGCGGGGCGGCGTTTCTGGGCGGAATCTATGCCGAATGCACCGCCGTGGCCGCAGCCGAGGGCGAAGTCCTGCCCGAGCCGGTCCGTGCGGCGGCGCTGGCGATCCTGTTGCGCGAAGGTTCGAGTCAGACCAGCTCCATGTACCGGGATCTGGTGGCCGGCAAGGATGTGGAGGCCTTGCAGATCGTCGGTGACATGGTGCACCGGGCCGTGCGCGCCGGTCTGTCCGTGATGCGGCTGGACGCGGCCTGGATCCATCTGCAGAGCTATATGGCGCAGCGCCAGGCCGGCTGATCCGGCCGGCGGGGCGAGGGAAAGGCCTTGACCGGCAGGGGTATAATGGCGCTATGTCCCAGCAAACCTCCCGTCCCGCGACGGACGCGACCGGCGCTCCGGTCGATATCGATCTCCAACAGTTGCGGCGCGCCCTCGACGGCGTGCTGAGCCGTGACCATGGCCGCCTGCTGAATCGCTGGCGCGGTCTGAAACGCGCTGCCGACCCGCAGCGGCTGATCCAGCTGGCCGAGGCGATCCGGACCTCGTGCGCCGAGCGCTTGCGGCGACGTGAACGGGTACCTGCCGTCATGGTCGATGCCGGGCTGCCGATTGCCGATCATGCCGATGAGCTGGTTCGTCTGATCCGTGAACACCAGATCGTGGTAGTGGCCGGTGAAACCGGTTCGGGCAAGACCACCCAGCTGCCCAAGCTTTGCCTGATGGCGGGGCGGGGCGAGGCCGGCCTGATCGGCTGCACCCAGCCGCGTCGGTTGGCGGCACGTTCGGTGGCCCAGCGGGTCGCCGAGGAACTGGCCACCCCGCTGGGTCAGCTGGTCGGCTTCCAGGTCCGCTTCACCGACCAGGTGTCGGAAGCCAGCCTGATCAAGTTCATGACCGACGGCATTCTGCTGGCCGAGACCCAGAATGACCCCTGGCTGTCGCGCTATGACACCATCATCATCGACGAGGCCCACGAGCGCAGCCTCAATATCGATTTTCTGCTGGGCTATCTCAAGCAGCTGGCCCGGCGGCGGCCCGACCTGAAGATCGTGATCACCTCGGCCACCATCGATACGGCGCGCTTTGCCGAGCATTTCGACGGTGCTCCGGTGGTCGAGATCGAAGGGCGGACTTATCCGGTCGAGGTCCGCTGGCGCGGCATCGACGACATGCCCGGCGAGCGTCAGCTGGCTCAGGGCAGTGCCGAGCATGTGGCCGCGGTAATGGACGAGATCAGCAAGCGCCGGGGCGGAGGCGAGGATCCGCTGGGTGACGTGCTGGTCTTTCTGCCGGGCGAGCGCGAGATCCGTGACGTCCATCGCCTGCTCGACCAGCGCAATTATCGCGAGACCGAGATTCTGCCACTGTATGCCCGCTTGTCGGCCGGCGATCAGGACAGGATCTTCAGGCCGGGTTCGAAACGCCGCGTGGTGCTGGCCACCAATGTGGCCGAAACCTCGCTGACGGTGCCGCGCATCCGCTACGTGATCGATACCGGCGTGGCGCGCGTCAAGCGCTACAGCCAGCGCAGCCAGATGGAACGGCTGCATGTCGAGCCGGTGTCCCAGGCCGCGGCCAACCAGCGCAAGGGCCGCTGCGGACGCACGGGGCCCGGCGTCTGCTACCGGCTCTACAGCGAAGAGGATTTCAACGCCCGCCAGGCTTTCAGTGATCCCGAGCTGCTGCGCTCCTCCCTGGCCAATGTCATTCTGCGCATGCTGGCCCTCAAGCTGGGTGAGGTCGATGACTTCCCCTTTATCGAGGCGCCTGATCCGCGCGTGGTCTCGGACGGCTATCGACGTCTGGCTGAAATCTCGGCGATCGACGAGTCTCGCCGTCTCACCCCGATCGGCCGGACGCTGGCCCGGCTGCCGATCGATGTCCAGCTGGCCCGCATGCTGGTGGAAGCCGAGCAGCGTGGCTGCCTGAAGGCGATGCTGGCCATCGTGGCTTTTCTCAGTGTGCAGGATCCGCGCGAACGGCCGGCCGATGCACGTCAGCAGGCCGATGCCGCCCATGCGGTGTTTGCCGACCCGGCCTCGGATTTTCTCGGCGTGCTGAATCTGTGGCAGGCCTACGAGCAGGCGCATGAGGACTTGTCGCAGTCCAAGCTGCGCGACTGGTGCAGCCGCCACTTCCTCAGTTATCTGCGCATGCGCGAATGGCGTGAACTGCATCGCCAGCTGTTGAGCGTGGTCCGCGAACTGGGCTGGAAGCCGAAGGCTGAAGACCAGAACAGCACCGAGCCCTCGTCGGCCGACACGCCCGCGTCCGTCGGCCCAGCGGAGCGCAAGGCCGGCCGTTCGCGTCGAGGTGGCAAACCGGTGCCGGCCCCGGAGCGGATCCAGACCTCCGGCACCGAAAAACGACAGGCGGCTCGCCGCGAGGAACAGCTGCAGGCGCGGATGTACGAGTGCCTGCATCGCAGTCTGCTGGCCGGCCTGCCGACCCAGGTCGGCCACAAGGACGAGAAGGGGATTTATCTGGGCACCCGCGAGCGACGTTTCCAGATCTTTCCCGGCTCATCGGTTTCCAGACAGCCGCCGGGCTGGCTGTTCGCCAGTCAGATCATGGATATCGGCGGCAAGGTCTGGGCCATGTTGTGTGCCAAGGTCGAACCGGTCTGGATCGAGCAGCAGGCGGCCCATCTGATCCGGCGCAGCTGGCGTGATCCGCACTGGTCGCGGCCACGCGGTGCAGTTCTGGCTTACGAGCAAGTCAGCCTGCTCGGCCTGGTGCTGGCAGAACGCCGAACGGTGCAGTTCCAGGCCCAGGATCCGGCGCTGGCTCACCGGATCTTCGTCACCGAAGCGCTGGCGCGTTGCGACATCGATGCCCGCGCCGACTTCATCAAGGCCAATCGCAAGGTGCTGGAGCAGGCCGAGGAGATGCAGGCCAGACAGCGTCGCGACGGCGTGATCCAGGATGAGGAGGCACTGGCTGCCTTCTTCGCCGGCAAGCTGCCGGAGTCGGTGGCGGGCAGTCGTGCCCTTGACGCCTGGTACATTCGGGCCGGTGCCGCCGAACAGGCGGCGCTGCGCTGGTCGCTGGATGATGTGCTGGGTGGTGGCGAACGACCCGATGCCCGCGACTTTCCGGCCGAGTGGCCGCTGGGCAATCGGCAGCTGCGACTGGAATACCGCTTCGTGCCTGGCGACGAGGCCGACGGCGTGACCTTGCAACTGCCGCTGGATCTGCTCAACGCGATACCGGCGTCCCGCTGCGAATGGCTGGTGCCGGGATTGCTGCTGCCCAAGGTGGCCGAGCTGATCCGGAGCCTGCCCAAGGCGCTGCGCCGCAATTTCGTGCCGGCTCCGGACTTTGCGCGAGCCTTCGTGGAAGCCGAGGCCGCCCGTGACGAACCACTTGGCAAGGCCTTGGCCAAGTTCCTGACCCGGACCACGGGCGTGGTGCTGGAGCCTGCCGCTTTTCAGGGCGTCGAGCTGGAGCCGCATTTCCTGATGCGGTTCCGATTGCAGGACAGCCAGGGCAAGCCGCTGGCCAGCAGCCGTGATCTGGCATCGCTGCAGGCCGACTGGGAGGGGCGTGCCCGCGATGCTTTCAGTCGTGCCTCCGAGGTCCAGCTGAAGCAGGATGAAGTCACCCACTGGGATTTCGACGAGATTCCGCCGCAGATCCGTTCAGGTCACGGCGTCAATGCCTTCCCTGCGCTGGTCGACCTGGGGTCGGCGGTGGCCTTGCGGCTGTTCGAGCGGCATGGCGAGGCGCTGGCGGCCCATCGCCAGGGCGTGGCCCGGCTGTTGGCCATGACCTTGGCGGCCGAGCTCAAGCACGCCAAGCGCCGGCTGCCGATCAAGCCGGCCCTGGGACTGAAATACGCCCCGCTGGGCACCGTGGAAAGCCTGCGCGAAGAGCTGGTCGATGGCGCCTGGCAGGACATGCTGGCTGACTGCGAGCTCAATGTCCGTTCCGCTGCCGATTTTGCGGCCCTGCGCGAGCAGTTGGCCCGCCGCCTGTCTGCAGCGGCGATGGAGCGACTGAAGCTGGCCGAACCGGCGATCGAGCTGCAGACCGAATTGCAGACCTGGCTGAAGCCCCATGTGGATGGTTTCGCCCGTGCCAGTTATACCGATCTGAACGAGCAGGCCGATCACCTGCTGACGCCGGGTTTTCTGCGTGAGCTGCCCAAGGCCAGGCTGGCGCATTATCCGCGCTATCTGAAGGCCTTGCTGTTGCGGGCCCAGCGACTGCGTGAGGATCCGGGCCGAGACGGCCCGCGCATGCTGCAGGTCACACCGTTCTGGCGCGAGTATCTGAAGCGGCGGGCCACGGGCGGCGCTGAGCTGCAGGTATTGCGCTGGCTGATCGAGGAATGGCGCGTATCGCTGTTCGCGCAGGAGCTGAAGACGGCCGAGCCGGTCTCGGCCAAGCGTCTGGCCAAGGCCGTGGCGGATCTGGGCTGATGTCGTACCTCGGCCTTTGCCCGTGGAACGGCAGCATCCATCCGCAACCGGCTGCGGTATCCTGAGACCATGGTTGAACTCGCACATACCGCCTCGGCCGATCTCGATCACTGGATAGAGCAGCATGCACCTGCTTCGCCGGTGCTCGCTGCCGCGCTTGAAGCCTACGAATCGGCGGTAGCCGATGCCCGTCAGCATGAAGTCTGCGCGATCACCTTGCGCCTGTTGCAGGAGATCGGCGGAGACGAGGCGACCCTGATCGCCGCGCTGTGGTTCGAGCTGGCACGGCGTGATCCGCCACAGTGGGAGGCCAGACAGGCTGAAGTGGGCGAGGATATCCGCCGGCTGGTGGCCGGCCAGCTTGCCGCCCAGCAGGTCTGGGCACTGCATGCCGAGCGTCCGGGCGGGCAAGTCGCCGAGGGGCTGCGCCGCCTGTTGCTGGCCATCATCCGCGATATCCGGGTGGTCTTCATTCTGCTGGCCCGGCAACTGGCCTGCATGCGGCTGGCGGCCCAGGATCCGGATGACGGCGAGCGGCGCGCTCTGGCCCAGCTGACGCGGGATATCCACGCCCCGCTGGCCAACCGGCTGGGTATCTGGCAGCTGAAGTGGGAGCTGGAAGATCTTGCCTTCCGTTATCTGCAGCCGGATACCTACAAGCGCATCGCCAGACTGCTGGACGAGCGCCGGGTGGATCGCGAGCAGTTCATCACCCAGTCGCTGACGATGCTGAAGGAGGCGCTGGCCAAGGCCGGCATCCAGGCCGATCTGGCCGGGCGGCCCAAGCACATCTATTCGATCTGGAAGAAAATGCAGCGCAAGTCGCTGGAGTTTTCCGATCTATACGATATCCGCGCGGTACGGATCCTGGTCGACAGCGTCGCCGACTGCTATGCGGCGCTGGGCGTGGTACATACCTTGTGGCCGAATCTGCCGGGCGAGTTCGACGACTACATCGCCCGCCCCAAGGGCAATGATTACCGGTCCCTGCATACCGCCGTGATTGGGCCGCAGGGCAAGACGCTGGAAGTGCAGATCCGTACCCACGAGATGCACCAGATCAACGAGCTGGGCGTGGCGGCGCATTGGCGCTACAAGGAAGGCGGCGGCAATGGCGATGCCGATTTCGAGGCCAAGATCGCCTGGATGCGCAAGCTGCTGGAGTCGCGCGAAAACGAAGGCGAGCTGGCGGCGGATCTGCAGACCGAGCTGCTGGAAGACCGCGTCTATCTGCTGACGCCCAAGGGCGAAGTACAGGATCTGCCGCGTGGCGCCACGGTGCTGGATTTCGCCTACCAGATCCATACCGAGGTCGGTCATCGCTGCCGTGGCGCCAAGGTCAACGGCCGCATCGTGCCGCTGAGTTTCCAGCCCCGCAGCGGCGACCGTATCGAGATCCTCACCGCCAAGCAGTCCGAGCCGCGTCGCGACTGGCTGTCCCCGCATCATGCCTATCTGCATACCTCGAGAGCGAAGGAAAAGGTGCGAGCCTGGTTCCGCCGCAGTGCCCACGATGCCAATCTGGCGGCAGGCCGGATCCTGTTCGAGCGGGAGCTGAAAAAACTGGCGCTGCCGGATCCGGATCTTGCCAAGCTGCCGGCGCAATTCAATTTCAAGACCCAGGACGAGCTGCTGGTGGCGCTGGCCCTGGGTGAGGTGACGGCCGGCCAGATCAGCCGCAGCCTGCAGGAGCCGGTCGAACCGGCCGAAGTCACCCAGTCGGGGTTTGCGATGACGGCCCGGCCGATGCGGCTGGATGGCGATGCCTTGTCCATCGACGGGGTCGGCAATCTGCTGACCAGCCTGGCTCGATGCTGCCAGCCGCTGCCGGGCGACGAGGTGGCCGGTTTCATCACCCGCAGTCGCGGGGTCTCGGTGCATCGTCGTGACTGCGTCAGTCTGGGCCGGCTGGCAGCCCGATATCCGGAGCGGCTGATCGATGTCAGCTGGGGGCGTTCGGCCGCGCAGTCCTACGAAGTCGACATCGAGGTGCGCGGTTATGACCGCAAGGGCCTGCAGCGTGATGTGACTACCGTCATCAGTCATGTCGGCACCCATATCATCGCCTCCTCCAGTCGGGTGTTCTCGCGGACCGGCGAAGTGGAGATGCGGTTCACCCTGCAAGTCAGCGGCTTTGATCAGCTCTCCTCGTTGCTGGGAAAGATCGAGACGCTGCCCAATGTGGTCCAGGCCCATCGCTTGCATGGCGGCTGAGCATCCGCGCCGGATGCCTGAATGGCCGCTGCCCGCGATGGACGTGCAGGCGGGGCGGTGTTGTATGCTGGGCCTCGCTTCTCTTTGAATCTTCGTCATGAACAGGCGACAATCTTCTGACACGTCGCCCACCGGGCGACATGAACCCCGACTGGGCAATGTCGATCAACTGGGGGTGCCCGAAGGGCCCGTTCCGATCACGTCGCCGCCTCGCCGGTCCGGACCGCCGCCGGCGCGGCGTCCGCTGACGTTCTGGCTGTTGTGGCTGCTGATTCTGGGCATGACGGTGGCCACTGTCTGGTGCTATCAGGACCAGTTGAGGGCGCTGATTCCCAGTACCACCCTCAACCAGGTGCTGAACCGGGGCGATCAGGCCTTGCAGGCCGGCCATCTGGACGGACATGACGGCAGCAGTGCACGCGAATTGTACGAGGCGGCGCGTGCACTGGCTCCGGACAATGATCGCGCGATGCAGGGCTTGCGCCAGGTCGCCAGCGCCGAGCTGGACGCCAGTCGTCAGGCTTTGGCCGCCGGCCGGCTGGACGAGGCCGAGCAGGCGCTGGCGGTTGCCCGCGAGCTCAATGGCGGCGGGGTCATCATCGAGCAGCTGCAGCGTGACATCAATGCCCGTCGCAGTGCTGGCGACCAGTTGGAGCGTTGGGTGCAGCAGGCCCAGGCCGCTCTGGCCGCCGGCCATCTGGACGGCGATGGCGGCGCTGGCCCTCTGTACCGGCAGATGCTGACGATGAATCCTGACAATCCGGTGGCCCAGCACGGTCTGGATCAGGTCGCCAGTGCCATGACCGCCCAGGCCAGGCAGGCGATCGCGGCCCATGATCTTGCAGCGGCCGCCGACTGGGTCAGCCGGCTGGTGGCGCTGAATCCGGATTATGCCGAATTGCCTGTGCTCAAGGGCGAGCTGGTCGACCAGCAACAGGCCGCGGCACAGCAGTTGCAGGCCGATCTGGACAAGGCCGGCCAGGCCTTGCGCGACGGGCGCATCAGCGGAGCCTCGCCTGATACCGCACAGGCCGGCTATCAGGCGGCGCTGGTGCTGGATCCCCAGAACGCGCAGGCCAAGGCAGGGCTGGCCCAGGTCGCCGCGGCTCTGATCATGCAGGCCGACGCCGCCCTGGAAGCGGGGGACAGCCGCCAGGCGCGGGCATTGCTGGATCAGGCCGCACCCTTGGCCCCCGACTCGCCTGAGCTGAATACGGTACGGGCCCAGTTGCAGGATGATGGCCGTGGCGATAAGGCGGCCGTCGCCGTGCCGCCGCCGGTCGCGGCCTCCGCGGCCTTGCCGGCGGCCCGGATCCGTGCCCCGACTCCGACTCAGGCCGTCGCTGAGCTGTCCCCGGCACAGCAGGCCCAGGTCGCTCAATGGCTGCAGCAGGCCGGCACGGCAGCAGCAGCAGGGCAGATCATGCTGCCGCCCGGCGCCAGCGCCTATGATCTGTATCGACAGGTGCTGGCGACGGATCCGCACAATGCCGCAGCGCAGGCCGGTCTGCAGGGCTTGCCGGCAGCGGCCCGGCAAGCCCTGGTGGTGGCCATGGGCAGCGGCCAGCTGGGCCAGGCCGAGGGACTTCTGGCCAGCCTGGGCCAGTTGCAGCCCGGTGATGCCAGCCTAGGCGTGATGCGCGAGCAACTGGCCAATGCCTGGATCGATCAGGCCATCCAGCAGCTGGATGCCGGCGACAAGCCGGGCTGTGCCCAGGCCTTGCATCATGCCCGCCAGCTGAGCCCTCGCAATCCACGCCTGCCTGGCTTGTATGCCCATCTGAACGCGGCACGCTGATGGGCGGGGGCTCGGAAACACGGCCACTGCTGGTGATCGGCGGTCGCAGCCAGATAGGCTGTTTCCTGCGCCGGCGCTTGGCCGAAACGGAGCAGCCGGTGCTGGCGGCCAGCCGTCAGCCGGGACCTGACACCACCGGATGGCATTGGCTGCACGCCGAGCTTCCCGATGCCATGCCTGGATGGCCGCCGCTGGCGGGCATCATCAGTGCCGGCCCGCTGGGGCTGCTGGCGGAGTGGCTCGCCGGGCAGCCGGGCCTGGACTGCCCGCTGGTGGTCGCAACCAGTTCAATGAGCGCGATCAGCAAGCGCGATTCACCGGTCGCTGCGGAACAGGCTCTGGCCTCCGCCCTGACGGCGGCCGAGCAGCGGTTGCAGGCCGTATGCGAGGAGCAGGGGCGGGCCTGGACGATATTGCGCCCGACCCTGATCTATGGCGCGGGACTGGACCGCAGTCTCAGCCCTATTGCTCGGAGAGCCGCCCGTTGGCGGGTCTTTCCGCTGCCGCCGGGGCGGGGCCTGCGCCAGCCCGTCCACGCCGACGACGTGGCGGCTGCGCTGCTGGCCTGCCGCCACACCGAATCGGCCTGGGGGCAGATCATTCCTTGCGGCGGCGGCGAGCGTCTGCCGGCGGCCGAGATGTTCGCCCGGGTCTGGCGCAGCCTGCCAGGGGCGGTGCTCCCGATGCCGGTGCCAGCCATGGCGGTGAAGGTATCTGGATGGCTGATGCCGGCGCGGGCCGGCATGCTGGCCAGACTCGAAGCGGATCTGGTGGCCGACAACCATATGCTGCGGACGCGCCTGGGATTGCAGCCCCGCGGTTTTCATCCAGGCGCCGACGACTGGTGGCCGTCGGCCGTGGCCGACCCTGGCTGATACTTCACCGTCCTTGGTCGTGAGAGCTGGCAGGGCTTGCCTGCTTTCCGGTTTGCCTGCAACAGCGCCGCCGGTTGCCAGCGGATAGCCACAATCGAGCTCGGGCGTTCAGATCTGCGCAGGTCGGCCGCCGTTATCATTCTTATCACTTCTTTCCTTTCCGGTAATCAGGCTTGGCTGCTTTCAATTCCCTGTTTTCTCTCTGGCGACGTGCCTGGCCGATGCTTCGGATTCCATGCTTTGTCGGTCTGGGCCTGCTGGTCGGTTTTGTGGTGCCCTATGTGCTGATGCTGGACCGGGAGGTGCGTTCCCGTTTCAATGATCTGGTCTTCGCGGTGCCGACCCGGGTCTATGCCCGTCCCTTGCCGTTGAGTCAGGGGCTGGCGATGAATGCCGCGACTCTGGAGCTGGAATTGACCTTTGCCGGTTACCAGCCGGGCGATGGCAAGACCCCCGGGACCTGGCAGCGTCAGGTGGGGCGTTATCTGATCGGCAATCGTGGCTACCATGGCCCGGACGGCGCCGTAGCGGCGCAGAACCTGGTGCTGGTCCTGGCCGGCGGGCGGATCGCCCGCTTGCAGGCGGCGGACTCGGGGCGGCCGCTGGAACAGGCGCATCTGGATCCTGCGCGGATCGCCACGGTCTATGGTGCCAGCCAGGAAGAGCGGCGCATGCTGCGGCTGAACGAGGTGCCGCCGCTGCTGCTGGGCGGGCTGCAGGCCGTGGAAGACCGCGATTTCAAGCATCATCACGGGGTCGATCCGATGGCGATCGCCCGGGCCATGTTTGCCAATCTGCGGGCGGGTCATACCGTGCAAGGTGGTTCCACCCTGACCCAGCAGCTGGTCCGCAACCTGTATCTGAGTCGTACCCAGACCTTCAATCGCAAGATCAACGAAGCCTTGATGTCGGTACTGCTGGAAATGCATTACAGCAAGGCTCGAATTCTGGAAGCCTACGTCAACGACGTGTTTCTGGGCCAGCAGGGCGCTCAGGCGGTGCATGGCTTCGCGGCGGCGGCCGAGTTTTATTTCGGGCGTCGGGTCGAGGGACTGCCGCCCCAGGATCTGGCGCTGCTGATCGGTCTGGTCAAAGGCCCCAGCTATTACGATCCCCGGCGTTATCCCGAGCACGCCCTGCAACGGCGCAACGTGGTGCTGCAGGAGTTCGTGGCCACGGGCCTGCTGGATGCCGACCAGGCCCGTACCGCCGCGGCCCAGCCGCTGGGCGTGGTGGCCGGTGGCCAGCTGCCGCACAACCGGTTTCCGGCCTTTATGCAGCTGGTGCGCGCCCAGATCACCCATGACTTCGACGAGGCGACCCTGCGACAGGGCAATCTCAGTATCTTCACCACGCTGGACCCGGCGACCCAGCTGGATACCGAGCAGGCCATCGCCACCACCGTGGCCGGTATGGGGCGGCGGGGCCAGAATATCCAGGCGGCCGGCGTGGTGACCGATGTCGCCGGCAGTTCAGTGCTGGCGATGGTGGGCAGCAAGCTGCCGGGCGACCAGGGTTTCAACCGCGCGATGGATGCGCGCCGGCCGATCGGTTCGCTGATCAAGCCGCTGGTCTATCTGGTGGCGCTGACCCAGCCCGAGCGCTGGAATCTGGCCACGCCGCTGGATGACGGTCCGGTGGCCTTGCAACAGCCCGACGGCAGTCTCTGGTCGCCGCAGAATGATGACAACCAGAGTCACGGCCAGGTCCCGATGGTGGATGCGCTGGCCCATTCCTGGAATCTGGCCACCGTGCATCTGGGCCTGGCGATCGGCGTGGCGCGGGTGCAGGCTTTTCTGCAGTCCTTCGGCCTGGCCAAGATCAATGCCGGCCCCTCGTTGTTGCTGGGGGCAGTGGATCTGGCTCCGTTGCAGGTCGCGCAGCTGTACCAGTACATCGCCGATGACGGCTATGCGACCCAGTTGATGGCGGTCAGTGCGGTGCTGGACGGCGACGGCACGGTGATCAAGCGGTATCAGGTGCGGGCAGGCAAGGGCCAGTACCAGCCCGCCGTGCGCCAGATCCGCTGGGCGATGCAGCAGGTGACTCAGGTCGGCACTGCGCACGCCATCGGGGAATCCGGTCTTGCCGGCCTGCATGCCGCCGGCAAGACCGGTACCAGCGACAGCCAGCGGGACAGCTGGTTCGCCGGATTCACCGGCCAGCATCTGGCCGTGTTCTGGATGGGCCGTGATGACAACCATCCGACCGGGCTGTGGGGGGCCTCCGGCAGCCTGAAAGCCTGGATTGCGCTGTTTCACCGCCTGCCCAGCACGCCGTTGTCGGCGGAGCCCGGCCCTGGCCTGGAAATGGCCTGGGTGGATCCGGCCAGTGGCAAGCGGACTGACCCCCAATGTGCGGGAGCCCGCCAAATGCCTTTCGTGATCGGGTATCTTGCGCAGGATACGCAGGGCTGTTTCTGGCAGCATGTGCAGAACTTCTTTGGCGGCGGCCCGGGTTCCTCCGACCCGGCCCCCGCACCCTCCGATACCACCAGCCGAGATTGAGTGATGCAGACCCGTTTGAATTGTGTGTTTCTGTTGGCGGTCGCAGCGCTGCTGGGGGGCTGCAGCCTGTTCAATCGCTGGGAAGCCAAGCCGTCGCCGCTGCCGCCCAGACCGGTGGAAGCCGATTACGACCGCGTCGCCGCGATCCGGGCCGCGGGTGACCGCGAGGCGGCCCTGACCGACAGTGCCATCGATGTGGCGCCGCTGCGGGATCCCGGGGTGGCGATTCTGGAAGACCAGGCCCAGCAGAATCTGCAGACACGGCATTACGCGCTGGCGGCCGGCGAGCTGGATCAGGCCCTGCAGCGCAATCCGGACTCGCCCGATCTGCTGCAGGACCGGGCCGAGGCCGCGGTGGGGCTGAAGGATTACGCCCGGGCCGAGACTTTGGCCCAACGCTCGTGGTCGCTGGGTCCCAAGCTGGGTCCCTTGTGCGCCCGCAACTGGCAGACCGTGGTCGAGATGCGTCTGCTGGCCCATGATGCGGCGGGCGTCGCCCAGGCGCGCAGCCAGGTTCTGGCCTGCCACAAGGCCAGTGTGCCGCGCTATTGAGGAGGAGGCAGGGTCCGCTGCCGCCGTGAGGGCCGTCTTCGGCTCACCTCGGTGAGTCTGCAAAATCTTGTTGGCGCCCCGGGCAGGGCGCGGGAAAGTACTTTGGTATCAGATACAGTTCAAATCGACCGGCCGGTCATCGGCATCGTCGGCAGCCAGGGCGCCTTCGGTCGCTGGCTGCAGCAGTTTTTCAGTCGCCGGATGGGCTTGCAGGTGATCGGTCGCGATCCCCATGGCGATACCGCGCTGAGCGAGGAGGCTCTTGTCGAAGCCGCCGATGTGCTGATCTTCAGCGCACCGATCCGTATCACGCCAGAGCTGATCCGGCATTATGTCCAGGTCGCCGCCGGGGCCGAACGCGGCAAGCTGTGGATGGATCTGACCTCGATCAAGCTGGCGCCGGTGGAGGCCTTGCTGGAATCGCAGGCTGAAGTCGTCGGTCTGCATCCGATGTGCGCGCCGCCCAAGATATCCACCTTGCGCGGCCGTCCGCTGGTGGTCTGTCCGGCCCGGCTGGACCGCTGGCAGGGCTGGTTGCAGGCGTTTCTGCAAGCCAGCGAGGCGCAGTGCCGAACGGTGGAACCCGGGCAGCATGATCGCATCATGGCTCTGGTCCAGGGGCTGAGCCATGCCAGCCATATGCTGCAAGGGGCCGTGCTGACCCAGCTGGCGCCGGAGCTGGGCGGCATGGCGGCGATTTCGGAACTGGGAACCATCGGCCATGCGCTGGATCTGACCGTGACGCGTCGGGTACTGGGCGGAAATCCGGATATCTATACGGATATCCAGTTTGACAATCCCCATGTGCTGGAGGTGCTCAAGCATCTGCAACGCCAGCTCGATGGGCTGGCCGAGGCGGTGGGCCGCGGTGACGATGCCGCTCGCCGTCAGGTCCGGAAGCACTGGCTGGTCGACAGCGCCCGGACCTTCGGGCGCGAGGATCTGCAAGAGGGCAGTCATGCTTTCGAGCGGCTGGGGTATCTGCTGGAGGATCTGGCCGAACCGCGTTATCTCAGCGTCTTCCTGCCCGAAGACAGGCCTGGTTCCCTGCGTGCTCTGCTGTCGGCATTCGAGGACTGCGGGGTCAACCTGGATTCGATTCACTCTTCGCGCAATCCCGAAGGCGAACTGCATTTCCGGTTGGGTGTCAGCCGCGATTGCGAGGCTGATCGCCTGCATGCCGTGGCCTCGGCGATCGAGAAGGCAGGCATCGGCCGGGTAGTGGCCGGCCTGGTCAGCGACCGGACCGGCTGAGGTCACCGTTCATCCGGGGTATCCGTGGCGACCGGCCACTCCAGCGCATGCACACTGTGAATGCTGAGCAGGCCTTGCCGGCTGGCCTGCACCGGATCGCGCAGCAACTGCTCGATGTTGCCGCCAAGAGCCTTGGGCGTGGCCCTGATGCTGGCCCAGCCATTCCTGCCCGAGCGCTTGACGGCATACAGAGCAGCATCCGCCGGGACCAGTGCGTCCTGCCAGTGACCTGGGGCACGATTGTCAGGAACAAACGGCCAGTACGAGACGCCTACCGAGACTGTGACCTGCAGCGAGGCGCCGGAAGGAGTCTGGATCGGCTTCTGGCTGATGGTCTCGCAGATGCGGCTGGCCAGGGCCAGTGTGCTGGGCGTATCCGTGGCCGGCAGGGCGATAAGGAACTCTTCGCCACCCCAGCGGCCGATCACGTCGGTACGGCGGCAGCAGCTCTTGAGGCGGTTGGCGACCTCGGTCAGCACACTGTCGCCTGCTGCATGACCGTACTGGTCATTGATGCGCTTGAAATGATCGATGTCGACCAGCAGCAGCACCAGTGAGGTGCCGGCAGATCCCGGAACACTTGGCGAGTCGATCCATTGGTCAATCCTCGAGGTGGCCTCGCGGCGGGTCAGCAGCTGGCTGAGCGGATCGATGGTACTCAGCTGCAGACGCTTGCGGAAGCGCCGGCTCTGATACCAGATCAGGCCCAGGCTGCAGCAGCTCAACAGCAGGCTGATTCGGGTGAGCCACGATACGCGGTCGGCATGCAGCCAGCCGGCAAGCTGGGTCCGGTGACCGACCGTGGCCGGAGCCCACAGCGGCGGTCCCAGTCGACTCTTGATGTGCCGAACGCTCTGTTTCCACTGCTGCCGTCGGGCGTGAGAGCCAAGCGCCATCAGCCGACTGCCAAAGCGTTCGATGTCTGCCCTCTGCTGGCTCTTGTAGGACACGTCCAGCAGCTGGTGCAGGGCCGTGATCGTGTCGGTACGGGCGGTTTCGGCCAGCTGCAAGGCCTGCAGATCGTACTCGCGGGCCTGTTTGGGACGGTCGAGAAAGGATTCGGCCAGACCCAGCGCCAGCAAGGTTTCCCTGACGCCGGCGAGATCGCCGATACGGCGCTGTGCGGCCAGCGTTTTCAGCAGCAGCGGGCGGGCCGTCACCGGGTCCTGCATGATCAGATCGATCCGCGCTTGTGCCGTATCCAGTCGCCAGTTCATGGCCTGGCCGGTATCGTCCGCCACCGGTTCGGTACGGAGCTGTTTGATCAAATGTTCTGAAGTATCAGCATGATTGGCATCCAGAGCGATCGGCAATTGCGCCTGAAGAATGGGCCGCAGGGAGAGACCGGCCGCCCGGGCCATGCCTTCGGCTTGTGCCAGATAGGCTTGTGCGCTGCGGTCGTCGCGGAATTCGCTGAATATCAGTTGCGCGATCCGCGTCAGCGCATCCACCTCCAGAGCTGTCTGCTGCTGCGCGCGAGCTTTCAGCACGATATCCACCAGTTGACCCTCGATCAGCGCGGGCTGTCCGGTGCGGGCCAGGATGGTGACCGCATCCAGGCGAGCCTGATGCAGCTCGGGCCTGTCTTCCTTGCCGGCAGTGTCCAGCATGGCCAGCAACCTGTTGGCGGCCTGGATGGCAGGTTGGCCTTGTCCCAGCGTCTGGCGTGCCAGTGCCAGGCAGTGCTGGGCATCGATGCGCAGGGGAAGGTCGGTGGAGGGCGCGGAGAGGATGGCGGAAGCCTGGCGGACAGCCAGCTCCGGCTGGTCGGCAGAGTTCTGCAGACAGGCCTCGGAGGCTGTCCGGGCGTGCAACGGCGGCGACCATCCAGCCGCCAGACTCGTCGCCAGCAGGCTGCCGGCGGTCAGTAAAGATCGAAGAACGGTCAGGGGGCTCAATGCAGCTGATCAGGCGGAGTCATCAGGCGCCACTCTTAGCACAGCCGGCAACGGAATACGACAGGTGCCGGTGGTGTTGCCCATCGAGACGGCCCCGTCCGGCGCGACTTCGGTCATACTCGACGGATGGAATTTCTGCACGCGACTTCAGAGGACGTGGCCGCCCTGTTGGGACCGCAAGGGCCTTTTGCCAGCGAGATCCCGGGTTTTGCCCCGCGTGCTTCGCAGCAGACGATGGCGACGGCCGTGGCGACAGCGATCGCGGCCGGCGAGGTCCTGATGGTCGAGGCCGGCACCGGTACCGGCAAGACCTTCGCCTATCTGGTGCCGGCCTTGCTGAGTGCTGATCGGGTGGTGTTGTCCACCGGGACCAAGGCCTTGCAGGATCAGTTGTTCTTCCGCGATCTGCCGCGCGTGCGCTCGGTGCTGGGGGTTTCCCGGAAAGTGGCGCTGCTGAAGGGCCGCAGCAATTATCTGTGCCGTTACCGGCTGGACCAGGCACTGCTGGACGGCGACTCGGGCGACAGCCCTCAGGCTCCGCAGCTGGCCAGGATTCTGGCCTGGTCGGCGCGCACGGCACGGGGCGACCGGATGGAACTGGACGCGGTGCCCGAAGATGCGCCGGTGTGGGCGCGGGTGACCTCCACGGCGGACAACTGTCTGGGTCAGGAGTGCAGTTTCTACGAGGATTGCCATGTGGTCCGGGCCCGGCGGCTGGCGATGGAGGCGGACATCGTGGTGGTCAATCACCATCTGCTGATGGCTGACCTGGCTTTGCGACAGGATGGTTTTGGCGAGCTGCTGCCTGAAGCCGGGGCCTATATTCTGGACGAGGCGCATCAGGTGCCCGAGCTGGCCGCGCAGTTCTTCGCCCAGTCCCTGAGCAGCCGTCAGTTGCTGGATCTGGCGCGTGACGTGCTGGCTGAATGCCATGGACTCAGTGGTGCGGTCAGTCTGCTGCTGGAGCCTTGCGAAACCTTGCGGGCGCAGTTGCAGCGGGTGCGTGGCGCGCTGGAAGGTCTGCCTGCGCGCGGCCCGATGCTGGCCATGCTGGCGCGGGGCGCGGTACGCGAGGACCTGCAGGCCATCGCCGATCTGCTGGAGGATCTGGCGCATGCGCTGGCCTCGCAGGCCGAGCGCTCGCGTGGCATGGCCCAGGTTCATGCCCGCTGCCGGGCGCTGGCGGATCGATTGCAGCTGCTGCTGGAAGGCCGTGGCGAGCCGGTGACCGCGATCGAGGCCAGCGACAGCGGACTGCCGCAAGAGGCGACCGGTACGGAGGCCGGCGGCGTGCAGGTCCAGTGGTATGAGCTGCAGAGCCGAGGCTTCAGCCTGCATCGCACCCCACTGGATCTGACCCTGCCCCTGCAACAGGTCCGGGCACGGACCGCGGCGGCCTGGATCCATACCTCGGCGACCTTGTCGGTGGCCGGCGATTTCTCCCATTTCTCGCGGCAGCTGGGGCTGGAAAATCCGCAGACGCTGAGTCTGGAAAGCCCTTTCGACTATGCCCGCCAGGCCGTCTGCTATCTGCCGCGGGGACTGCCCGAGCCGCATGCGCGCGACTATATCGATGCTGTGGTCCAGGCCGCGATGCCGGTGCTGCGGGCTTCCGGCGGCCGGGCCTTTCTGCTGTTCACCTCGCATCGGGCCTTGCGGCGGGCCGCCAGCCTGCTGGACGAGCATGCCGAGTGGCCCTTGTTCGTGCAGGGGGCGGCTCCGCGGCATCAGCTGCTCGAGGGCTTCCGGGCCAGCGGCAACGGTCTGCTGCTGGGAGCGGCCAGTTTCTGGGAGGGCGTGGATGTGGCCGGCGAGGCCTTGAGCGTGGTGGTGATCGACAAGCTGCCATTTGCCGCGCCGGACGATCCGGTGCTGCAGGCACGGCTGGATGCCTTGCAGACCAGTGGTGTCAATCCTTTCACAGGCTGGCAGATTCCGCAGGCCGTGATCGCGCTCAAGCAGGGCGCCGGGCGTCTGATCCGTGACATCCACGATCGCGGCGTGCTGATGCTGTGCGATCCACGGCTGACGGCCAAGGGTTATGGCCGGCTGTTTCTGCGCGCACTGCCGCCGATGCCGCACTGCCGTGAGCTGGCGGCCGTCGAACAGTTTCTGGCCGTTCCCGCGATGGCGGAGCAGGCCGCGGCAGACGTGAGCGACGAGTCCCGCTGAGGATAGGCGCGGATCCTCAGCCGCTGGCTGATTTGCTATCGTGCGCGGCGAAACATCCGGTTGCCGGATGACCTTGGAGTAGGGATATGCAAGAGGTTGTGATCGTGGCCGCCACCCGGACGGCGATCGGAAGTTTCCAGGGGGCTCTTGCCCAGATACCGGCGGTGGATCTCGGAGCGGCCGTGATCCGCGGCCTGTGCGCTGCCAGCGGGCTGGATCCGGCCCGGGTCGACGAGGTGATCATGGGCCATGTGCTGACGGCCGGCCTGGGCCAGAACACGGCCAGGCAGGCGTCGATCCGGGCCGGTCTGGGCGAGGCCGTGCCAGCACTGACCGTCAACAAGGTCTGCGGCTCGGGATTGAAGGCGGTGCAGCTGGCCGCCCAGGCGATCGCCTGCGGTGACGCCGACATCGTGATCGCCGGCGGCATGGAGAGCATGAGTCTGGCGCCCTATGTGCTGCCCAAGGCGCGCACGGGGCTGCGGATGGGGCATGCCCAGATGCTGGACAGCATGATCAGCGACGGCTTGTGGGATGCATTCAATGACTACCATATGGGCATCACCGCCGAAAATCTGGCGGACCGCTTCGGCATCGATCGAGCCGCCCAGGATGCCTTCGCCCTGCGTTCGCAGCAGCGGACGGCGGCAGCCCTGGCGGATGATCGTTTTGCTGCCGAAATCACGCCGTTGGAACTGCCTCGGCGAAAGGGGCCGGCCCTGCGTTTCGAGCATGACGAGCAGCCTCGCGCAGACACCTCGGCGGCCTCGCTGGCGGCTTTGCGACCGGCCTTCAGGCCGGACGGCACGGTGACTGCGGGCAATGCATCGAGCTTGAATGACGGTGCGGCGGCGGTGTTGTTGATGAGTGCCCGCCGGGCTGCCGCCGAGGGGCTTCCGGTACTGGGCCGGATTGCCGCGGCCGCGAGTGCCGGGGTGGATCCGGCGTATATGGGACTGGGGCCGGTGCCGGCGACGCAGGCATGCCTGCAGCGCGCGGGCCTGAGCCTGGCGCAGCTGGATCTGATCGAGGCCAATGAGGCCTTTGCGGTGCAGTCACTGGCGGTGGCGCAGGAGCTGGGCTGGGATGCCGAGCGGGTCAACGTCAATGGTGGCGCCATTGCGCTGGGCCATCCGATCGGTGCCTCGGGTACACGGATCCTGGTCAGTCTTCTGCACGAGATGCAGCGTCGTCAGGCCCGCCATGGTCTGGCCACCTTGTGCATCGGGGGCGGGCAGGGCATCGCGATGGCCATCGAACGCTGAGGCCATGGCTTCCCGTTGCCGGCTTCAGGCGTCGGTGACGGGAGGGCGTCCCTGACGCGAGAACTCTTTGGCCACGGGCGGCAGCCGCAAAACCAGCAACAGCAGGCCTGCCAGAGCGTAGATGGCCCACTCGCCGAGATCGGCGCGCACGATCCAGAAGTAGTGCAGAAGCCCGAGGATCAGCACGGCATAGACCAGCCGGTGCAACCGTTTCCAGCTTTTGCCGAGGCGGCGCATCGCCCGGCGATGGGAGGTGGCCGCCATCAGCGTCAGGCCGGCCAGTGCGGCCATGCCGACCATGATATAAGGCCGCCGGCTCAGATCGGCGAGCAGGGCGTGGGCGTTGAAGCCCAGAAAAAACCACAGATAGGCCAGCAGATGCAGCAGGGCATAGGCAAAGGTCCACAGGCCGAGCTGCCGGCGAATCCGGCTGAAGCCCTGCCAGCGACTGAGCCGCTGCAACGGCGTCAGGCTCAGGGTCAGCAACAGCAGTACCAGAGTGCCTTTGCCCAGATGTTCCATCAGGTAACGGCCGGGTTCGGGGCCGGCGTGACCGGTCATCGCCTGCCGCAGCCAGCAAGGCAGGGGCGCGAAGGCGGCGAGCGCCACGGCGATGCGCCAGGGCCACAGCGTGCGGGCGGCCGCGGAGCGGCCCCGGCCTGACGGGGTGGCCATCAGTACCAGCGCCTCAGATCCATGCCGCTGTACAGACTGGCGACTTCGTCATAGCCGTTGAACATCCGGGTATCGATGATATTGGGATGGAACAGGCTGTTGGGCAGCCGTCGTTCGGTAGCCTGACTCCAGCGTGGATGGTCGACCTTCGGATTCACATTGGCATAGAAGCCATATTCATCCGCCGCCAGCCGATTCCAGGACGTGGCCGGTGGCTGTTCCAGCAGAGAGATCCGGACGATGGACTTGATGCTCTTGAAACCGTATTTCCAGGGCACGATCAGGCGCAGCGGCGCGCCATTCTGGTTCGGCAGCACCCGGCCGTAATTGCCGACCACCAGCAGGGTCAGTGGATGCATGGCCTCGTCCAGCCGCAGGCCTTCGCGGTAAGGCCAGTCGATCAGTCCGGTCGAGGAAGCCTGTCCCGGCATCTGCGCCGGATCCTGCAAGGTCTGGAAGCCGACATAGCGGGCGCTGGCGAGGGGCTGCAGCCGGCCCAGCAGGCTGGCCAGCGGAATGCCGATCCAGGGAATCACCATCGACCAGGCTTCCACGCAGCGCAGGCGATAGATCCGCTCCTGCAGCTGGTCGGCACCGATCAGGTCTTCCAGCGCGAAGGTCCTGCTCTGATGGACGGCACCATCGACGCGAATGCTCCAGGGATCGGTTTTCAGCCGGCCGGCCAGGCGGGCGGGATCGTCCTTGTCGCTGCCGAACTCATAGAAATTGTTGTACTGGCTGGCATCACCGAAGGGTGTGACGACATCCCGTACCGGATCGGCGGGGACCACGGTCTTCCTGCGGGTGGTCGCCAGCTTGGCCAGCAGCCAGGGCGGCGTCGGCCCGGGAGGCACGTCGGGCCATTCGGCGGCCTGGCTGCTGGCCGGCAGCCAGCCGAAACCGGCCAGGCTGGCACCGGCCAGCCCCAGTCCGGCGCGCATCAGCTGCCGCCGTTGCCGGTAGACGGTTTCCGGAGTGACTTCCGATTCCCGGGCCTGGCTGGCGCGGCGTACTCTGATCAGCATCGTGACTCTCCCGCCTGAAAGGACACCGGTCCCGTGCCGGGACCGGTCGAAACCATGTCGTTGCTGATTATGACCGGCCCAAGGCCTTGGAGTTCGCCGACGGCCGTCTCAGCCACCGTCATCGTGCGGTGGCAGCACCAGTACCGGACAAGCGGCCTGCTCGATCACTGCATGGCAGACCGAGGCCTCCCGCACCCTGGCCAGCCAGCGGCGATGGCGATGGCCGAGCACGATCAGCTGACAGCCGAGCTCATGCGCCTGACGGCAGATCACCTGTTCGGGTTCGCCGCTGACGACATGGCCGCAGGCCGTCACCCCTGCCCTCTGCAGTCGCTGCACCGCGGCCTTCACGACGTGTTCGGCACCCTCCTGCTCGTGGGCCGGGCCAGGATAGTCGACGGCCTCTTCGGCACTGATCGGGTGCCGGTCCGGGTTGCCCAGGCTGTAGCCGGGGTCGATCACGCAGATCACCTCGACAGGTGCGGCCAGGGCCAGAGCCTGGCGAACGGCGAGGGCGAGCAGGGCTTCCGCTCGGGAAGAACCGTCGATGGCGATCAGAAGAGGGGCGGGCATGGGCTGATCCGTAGGCATGGAAGGTGAAGAGGCCGCCGGGCGCGCCGGCTCTCCGGCACAGGATAGCAAGTCTTGCGACTTAAACATCATATGTTAGGATCATTGGATGAATATCCCGAAAAATCCTGTCCGGGCTCCGCGTCCGGCTCCGGCCGTGACCCGGCTGTCCCTGGTGGATCGCGCCATTGCCGCATTGCGCGAGAAGATTGCCTCGGCTGACTGGCCGGTCGGTTCCAGAATCCCCTGTGAAGCCGATCTGGTCGCCCAGCTCGGGGTCAGCCGGACCACGGTGCGTGAAGCCGTGCGCGGACTGTCCCAGGCCGGTGTGCTGGAGGTGCTGCAAGGCGACGGTACCTATGTGCGCCGTCGTGATGATCCGATGGAAGTCATGCGCCGGCTCAATCACGCGGCCTTGCGCGATCACCATGAGCTGCGCTGCCTGCTGAACGCCGAATGCGGCCGGCTGGCCGCCCGCCGTCGCAGCGATGAAGATGTGCAGCACCTGCGCCAGTTGCTGGAGGTACGGGGCGAGCTGCGCCATGCGAGTTCGATCGACCAGATGATTCACGACGATCAGGCCTTTCACCAGGCCATTGCCGATGCTACCGGCAACCGTGCGCTGGCCGAGCTGTACCGCTATTTTGCCACCGATGATGCGGCACACATGGAAGTCTCCCTGACCACGGGTACGGCGCTGGAACACGAATACGAGCATCATCTGCAATTGCTGCAGGCCATCGAGCGCCGTGACGAGGAGGCGGCGGCCGAAGCCGCCTGGAGCATCGCCCGGCCGCTGCTGGCCTTTCTGGAGCAGGGTGGTGAAGATGAAAACCGGCTGGCGGACAAGCCGGGACCGCGGGCATGAGCGCATCGATTGTCGTGCCCTCAGGCCCGGGCCACGGCGCGACTGCGCCAGGCACCGTCCCGGCGGCGGCTCCGGGGTTGTCCGGGAAGCTGGCCATCGGCATGGCCGGGGTGCTGCTGGCCGTGCTGGTGGCCGGTTTCAACGAGCATGTGACCGAAGCGGGGCTGGCCGATATCCGTGGTGCCTTGTCGATCGGTCATGACGACGGCACTTGGCTGACGGCCATCTATGAAGCCTGCAATGTGTCGGCGATGGCCTTTGCGCCCTGGTTTGCTTCCACTTTTTCGATCCGCAAGGTCACCATGACCATGGTCGGCATCTTCGCCATGCTCGGCGTACTGGCGCCCTGGGTGCCCGGCCTGTCGGCGCTGTATGTCCTGCGTGCACTGCAGGGCCTGGCGGCCGGCGCGCTCCCGCCGATGCTGATGACGGTGGCGCTGCGCTATCTGCCGCCGGGCATCAAGGTCTATGGTCTGGGTGCCTATGCGCTGACAGCCACTTTCGGGCCCAATCTGGGCACGCCGCTGGCGGCCTTGTGCTTTGAATACCTGGGCTGGAAGACCTTGTTCTGGGAAGTGGTGCCGCTCAGCCTGCTCAGCATCCTCTGCGTCGGTTATGGTCTGCCTCAGGACCCGCTGCGGCTGGAGCGCTTCAAGCAGTTCGACTGGCCGGGCATCATTCTGGGCTTTGCCGGCATTTCGATGCTGGTGATCGCGCTGATGCAGGGCGATCGGCTGGACTGGTTCCGCTCGCCGCTGGTCTGCCATCTGATCGTGGCCGGCGTGAGCCTGTTCGTTGCCTTTCTGGTCAACGAGTGGTTCCAGCCCTCGCCATTTTTCAAAGTGCAGATGCTGGGCATCCGCAATGTCGCCTATGGTCTGGCCGGTATCGCGCTGATCCTGGTGATGGCGGCGGCGACCGGCCTGGTCCCCAGCCTGTATCTGACCGAGATCCAGGGCTACCGGCCGCTGCAGATTGCGCCGATGTCGCTGATGCTGGCGCTGCCTCAGCTGGGATCGCTGTTGCTGGTCTCGGCGATATGCAATCTGCGTTGGGTCGATTGCCGCTGGGTGATGGCCGCCGGACTGGTGCTGACCATGGCTTTCTGCTGGGCCGGCTCCGATGTGACCTCGGATTGGTACCGCGGCAATTTCTACCCTCTGCAGTGGCTGCTGGTATTCGCCCAGCCGATGACGGTGATTCCGATTCTGATGACGGTCACCCTCAAGCTGGCGCCCAGTGACGGCCCTTTCGTATCGGGCATGTTCAACATGACCAAGGGCCTTGCCAATGCCATCGCCGCAGGTTTCGTCGACATCATGATGACCTGGCGCGAGCATACCCACTCCAACATCCTGCTCGATCATGTCGGTTCACAGCGCTTCATGGCCCCGGTCGCACCGGTCCAGACCCAGGGCCTCGCCGGTCTCGCCGAAGCGGTCCACCGGCAGGCCTCGGTGCTGGCGCTGGCCGATATCAATCGCGCGATGATCCTGATCACCCTGGTCATGCTGCTGCTGACCATGGCCCTGCCCGAACGCGTTTTTCCGCCGGCCTCCGCCCATGTGCCGGCCTCCCCGTCGCGGTCCTGAGCCGCAGGAACACTCTATGACCAAGCAACAGATGATGATGCGAGCCGGTACCGGCGTGCTGGTGCTGGCGATCGTGGCCATCGCCGTCGACCGCCTGCTGATCGGCGGATCCGCTGAACAGTCCACCAATGATGCCTTTGTCACCGCCGATTACAGCGTGGTCGCCCCCAAGGCGGCCGGTCTGATTGATCAGGTGGCGGTACAGGACAATCAGGCGGTCAAGGCCGGCCAGCTGCTGGCCCATATCGACGACCGTGACTATCGCACGGCCGTAGCGGTGGCTGACGCCGCATTGGCGGCGGCCAGAGCCAGGCTCACCGACCTCGCCGCCGAGCTGGACCGGCAGCAACCGGTGATCCGGCAGACCGATGCCACCTTGCAGGCCGATCAGGCGGCGCTGGATTTCGCCCAGGACAATGCCGTCCGCTATCGTCGATTGTCCAGTGGCGGCGCCGGCACCGTCGAACAGCGCCAGCAGGCGGATACCCGACTGCTGCAGGCCCGTGCCAGCCTGCAGCATGATCAGGCGGTCAATCATGCGGCCCGTCAGCAAGTCATCGTGCTGAAGGCCGAGCAGGGCCAGGCCGAAGCCGGTGTGGAGCAGGCGCAGGCCGCTCTGGATCAGGCCCGCCTGGATCTGTCCTATACCCGTATCGTCGCGCCGGTGGACGGGGTGGTTGGCGAGCGCAGCGTGCGCGTAGGCAATTACGTGCATGTCGGTACCCCGTTGCTGGCGGTGGTGCCGGTCCAGGCAGCCTATGTCGTCGCCAACTACCAGGAGACCCAGCTGGAGCACATGCGGCCCGGCCAGAAGGTCACCATCCATGTCGATACCTATGGCGGCGAGGACTTCAACGGCACGGTGGACAGTCTGGCGCCAGCCAGCGGCGTCGCTTTCTCGCCGATCGCCCCGGACAATGCGACCGGCAACTTCACCAAGGTGGTGCAGCGCATCCCGGTCAAGATCTGGTTCGATCCGGGCCAGCAGCTTTCCTCGCGGTTGCGGGTCGGCATGTCGGTCGAAACCACGGTGCATATCGGTTCGAGTCAGGCGCGGCCGGTGCATCCGGTGGCGATGGCCTCGGCAGGAGGCCGGTGATGCGCAAGCTCTCGTTGAAGCGGGGCCTGCGGGGACCTTGCGGCGTGCTGCTGACCGGTCTGGCGCTGAGCGGTTGCACGGTCGGGCCAGACTGGCATCGACCTGCCATCAAGCCTCCCGTCGACTATTCCGCGGCACCGCTGCCGGCCGCGGCCAGCCAGCCGGTGGCCATGGCGATGCGCGTCGATTGGTGGAGCATTTATGGTGATCCGGTGCTGTCAGCGCTGGAAGCCGAGGTGGCCACCGGCAATTTCGATGTCCGCGAAGCCGGCACCCGTTTGCTGCAGGCTCGTGCCGAGCGGGGCATGGTCCGAGCCGATGGCCGTCCCTCGTTCAACGGCAATGCATCCTATGGTCGCGAACGTGCCAGTCCCAACGGCATTCTCAATCTGCTGGGGAGCTCCGCCGGTGCGGTCCAGAACCATGCGACCGCCGCCAACGGCAGTCCGGGTTTCGGTCCGGCCGCGATGAGCGGTGCGGACGGTTCGCCGCCTTTCAACCTCTGGCAGTACGGTTTCGATGCATCCTGGGAGCTGGACCTGTGGGGCAGGGTGCGTCGCGAGGTCGAAGGAGCCGACGCAAGCCTGGAAGCCTCGGCGGACCTCCGTCGTGGCCTGTTGGTGGCGGCCCAGGCCGAGACCGCCCGCAATTATATCCAGCTGCGCGGGGTGCAGGCCTTGCAAGCCATCACCCGGCAGAATCTGGAGCTGGCTCGCCACAGCCTGGCGCTGACCCGCCAGCGGTTTGCCAACGGGGTCACCACTCGACTCGATGTGGCCAATGCCTCGGCCGAAGTGGCCGAGATCGAGGCTTTGCTGCCTGATCTGGAGCGCCAGCAATGGCATCTGGTCAACGCCCTGAGCTTCTTGCTGGGCAAACCGCCGGGCGCCTTGAAGAGCACACTCGCCACGGTCCGGCCGGTACCGCCGCTGCCGCCGATGATTCCGGTGGGGCTGCCCTCGGAGCTGGCCCGGCGTCGACCGGACATCCGTCAGGCCGAGGCCGAGCTGCATGCGGCGACTGCCTCGATCGGGGTGGCCAAAGCCGATTTCTACCCGCACATCACCTTGTCCGGCAGTCTGGATATCCAGGCCCTGCAGTTTTCCAATCTGGGGACCTGGGGCTCACGCCAGTTCGCGATCGGGCCGGCGCTGAGTCTGCCGATCTTCGAAGGCGGTCGCCTGAAGGCGACCCTGCATCTGCGCAAGGCTCAGCAGCAGCAGGCTGCCATCCGTTATCAGCGCACGGTGCTCAAGGCCTGGCATGAAATCGACGATGCACTGACAGACTACAATGCCGATCAGCGACAGCATGAGCGTCTGGCGGCCTCGGTCGAGGAAAACCGTTCGGCTCTGGCCATGGCGCAGTTGCAGTATCAGCAAGGGGCCGCGGATTTTCTGAACGTACTGACCGTGCAGGCGCGACTGCTGGCGGCGCAGCGGGCGTTGATCCAGGCTACCGTGGCCACCTCGGTCGCCTCAGCCTCGATCTACAAGGCTCTGGGTGGCGGCTGGCAGAAGACTTACCCGGCGGTACCGGCCGATCCGGCCATGATGGCTGCCGCAGGCCACTGAAAGGCGGGGCGCGCGGGCAGGCGGGGTCTCTCAGGCGCCGTGACTGTGCGGGGTCTGTACCAGCACCGGACAGCTGGCATGCTCGATCACGGCATGGCAGACCGAGCCTTCCCGCAGTTTGGCGAACCAGTGGCGGTAGCGGTGGCCCAGCACGATCAGCTGGCAATTGCGGTTGCGGGCATAGGTGCAGATCAGACGACTGGGCTCGCCACTGGCGACATGGCCTTTGGCTTCGACGCCGGCGGCCTGCAGCTGGCTGACCGCAGCAACAACGGCCTGATCGGCATCAAGCTGGGCCTGGGAAGGGCCGGTATCGGGGATGATTTCGCCGGTGCCGAGCAGGGTCGGTGTCAGGGCGGCGGGGTCGCGGTCGGGATCGAGAACGCAGATCACCTCGACCGGGGCGTTCAGCGCCTTGGCGTGGCGTGCGGCCAGCTGCAGCAGCGCCTCGGCCCGGGACGAGCCGTCAATGGCAATCAGAATGGGGGCTGACATAAGGGCTCCGGGCTTGCGGCATGGGGGGGGGGGACGGGAGCGCCGCCTGCGGCGCGGCTTGATGGGCATCAGGCGGGTCAAGGCCGGCCATCGGTCCTGTCAGGCGGGGAGGGACGCGGCGGCGCAGGCGGTCTTCCCGCCAGCGCCCGGGTGATCAGAGATTGCCGAGCAGAGGGGCGGCCAGCGTCCGCAGGCCGGCTTCGTTGATGATGTCGACCTGATTGGGACCGACCTTGATCAGGCCGGCCTTCTGCAGCTTGCCCAGCAGACGGCTGATGGTTTCCACGGCCATGTCCAGAAAGCTGGCGATATCGATGCGGGACATCAGCATCGGCAGTCGGTCGGCACGCAGGCCGACGGCGGCTCGCCGGTCGCACAGATCCAGAATGAAGGCCGCCAGACGCTGATCGGCACGTCCCTCGGCGGAGCGGACCCGATAGGACTGGCGCAGACGCCGGGTCATCCTGCTCAGCTGCTTGCGGACGTTCTCGTCTTCGCTTTCCAGCTTGCTGAGCTTGGTTTCCGGGAAATGACAGAACCAAGTATGACCGAGTGCCACGGCGGCGTTGCTGTGCTGGCGCTGGCCGCGGGCATCCAGCCCGAACAGTTCGCCGGGCAGGTGGAAAGCCAGAACCTGTTCGTTGCCCTTGCTGTCCCGACGCACAGTCTTGGCCATACCGGCCTGCACCGCATAGGCGCCGCTGAATCGGGTCTCGGGACGGTACAGGTGGTCACCCTGACGGCAGGGGCCGCGGCGTTCGACGGCGCAGGTCACGCCCATGTGCTCGGCCTGGCATTGGTCCAGATGAATGCAGGCGCCGCAGAAGGCAGGTACCGTCGAGGCGGCCGGGCTGGTTTCTTGCAAGACTGTAGACATGCTGTTGCGTCCTCGCGCACGCCGCGTATCAGGCGGTTGAACAGTCGGGCGCCAGAACATCAGCCTGACGCATTCGTTGAATCAGTATAGGCCCGGGGGCCGGACTGGCTGAATCAAGTCATCATCATGCGACAGTCTGTCACGGCCTGCAAATCGTGATGAGGTATCATGGCGGCCTCGCTGCGCGAGGCGCGGCCTTTACTGAACGACGATCGTCCCCATGAGCGAAAGCGAAATCCAAACCTATCGGCCACGCGTGGCCACTGCAGAGCCCCGCCGCAACAGCGTGGGCGTTCAAATCGGCAAGGTGACGGTGGGCGGCGGCGCACCGGTGGTGGTCCAGTCCATGACCAATACCGACACCGAAGACGCCGCCGGCACGGCCAAGCAGATTGCCGAACTGGCCCGCGCCGGTTCGGAGATGGTCCGCATCACTGTGAACACGCCGGCCGCGGCTGCGGCCGTGCCGCGGATCCGCGAACGCCTGGACATGATGGGCGTGGACGTGCCCATCGTCGGTGATTTCCACTACAACGGCCACCAGCTGCTGGAAGCCGAGCCGGCCTGTGCCGAGGCGCTGGGCAAGTACCGCATCAATCCGGGCAATGTCGGCTTCGGCAAGAAGAAGGACAGCCACTTCGCGGCCATCATCGAGGCGGCGATCCGCTACGGCAAGCCGGTCCGCATCGGCGCCAACTGGGGCTCGCTGGATCAGACCATGGTCGCCCGGCTGATGGACGAGAACGGCAGCCGCAGCGATCCATGGGATGCCGGTGCGGTGGCTCGTGAAGCGCTGATCCGTTCCGCGCTGGAATCGGCGGCCAAGGCCGAGGAGATCGGTCTGGCCCGTGATCGCATCATCCTGTCCTGCAAGGTATCGGGCGTGCAGGAGCTGATCGCGGTCTATCGTGACATCGCCGGGCGCTGCGACTACGCCTTGCATCTGGGGCTGACCGAGGCCGGCATGGGCTCCAAGGGCATTACCGCCTCCAGTGCCGCACTCGGCGTGCTGTTGCAGGAAGGGATCGGCGACACCATCCGGATCTCGCTGACCCCGGAACCCGGCCAGCCGCGTACCGGTGAAGTGCAGGTGGCGCAGGAACTGCTGCAGACGATGGGACTGCGCGCGTTCACCCCGCTGGTCACCGCCTGCCCGGGCTGCGGCCGTACCACCAGCGAGTTCTTCCAGGAGCTGGCCAAGACCGTGCAAGGCCACGTCCGTGCGAAGATGCCGGAATGGCGGGTGAAGTACGACGGCGTCGAGAACATGACCTTGGCCGTGATGGGATGCATCGTCAATGGCCCGGGCGAGTCCAAGCATGCCAATATCGGCATTTCGCTGCCGGGCAATGGCGAAGCCCCGGCCGCACCGGTATTTATCGACGGCGAGAAGAAGATGACCTTGCGTGGCGACAATATCGCCAACGAGTTTGTCCAGATTCTGGAAAACTACGTCGAGACCCGCTACACCTCGCGCGGCGCCTGATCTGCCTGATCCGAGGCCGGCCGCCGTCGTTCGAGGCGGAGCCGGCCTTTTTCGTGCATGGTCATCCGGTCGCCGCCCCTGTCTGCACGGCTTCGATCCGAGCCGCGATGCCGGAGGTGCTGCAGGGACCGGCTCGAACCTGTCCATCCGTCCATACTCGGGCTACCTGTGGTCTTCCAAGCCGGTGCAGATGCCGGATCCGTGCGTCTGCAGGCGACCGATTCCGGTCACAGGGCACATCCGACTGATGCCGACGATCTGCCGGAGCCGTTCTATCCGGTCAACGGGCAAGCCGGAACCACCTTGCAGCCATGATTTCAGCTTCGCGGAAGGAAGCCGAGATCAGTCTATCGCCGGAGAGGCGCAGTCCATGAAGAAAACTCGGCTTGTTACGGCGCTTGTCCTTGTCGCCCTGCTGTTGCTGATGGCGCTGGGGCCGCGTGCCCATCATCGCCAGCTGGAAGTCCGGTTGCCGGTCGTTCCATCCGATCCGTCCGCCTTGCAGGCGATGGTGGCGGCCGGTGAGCGGGCCACTGCCGGCATCCGTCCCGACAATCAGGCACGCATCGTCTGGGTCGACCCGGCGCATCCGGCGCCGTCGGCGTGCGCCATCATCTATCTGCATGGCTTCGGGGCCAGTCAGGGCGAGGGCGCACCGGTGCATCGCGAATTGGCCCGGGACTTCGGCTGCAATCTGTTTCTGCCGCGATTGCCGGGCAACGGTCTGGCATCGGTCGATGCCATGCGCGGGATCGATGCGCAGCAATGGCTGGATGGTGCCGCCAGGGCGCTGGCCATCGGCCACGCCCTGGGGCGGCGCGTGATCGTGATCGGCACCTCGATGGGCGGTGGACTGGCTCTCGAGCTGGCAGGGCGTGAACCCGCGGCGGTGGATGCCCTGCTGCTGTACTCGCCGCTGGTCCGTGAATACCGGGATCAACTGGATCCGATGTTCTGGCCTGATGGCGAATGGCTGCTGAAATATCTGAAGAATCATGGTCGTGATCATCTGGCCTATGATCAGGATTCGGTCTACTGGGCCGGGCAGATGCATATCGATGGCTACAAGGCCATCGCCGAGTTGCGCTCGTCGCTGACGCCGAGCCTGTTCAAGGCCATTCGTGCACCGATGTTTCTTGGCTACTACTGGGCCGATTCCGAGCATCACGACACGACCGTCTCGGTGCCGGCGATGCTGGCTATGTACGCTCAGGTTGCCACTCCGGCGGCGGACAAGCGCAAGCAGGCCTATGCCGATGCCGGTGCACACGTGATCGTCTCTCCGCTGCGATCGAAGGCTTCCGCCCAGGTCTATGTCGACAGCCGGAATTTCCTGCACCAGGTGCTGGGGATGACCTATGTCTGCGGGGCCGATACCGGCAAGCCCTGTCCTCCGGTAGGCGGAGCCGCCAGCGGGGCGATGCCGGACCCGGCCAGAGGCCATCCGTCCTGAGCGATGCGGTGCCCGGCATCGATAGATAGGTCGCCCGCCGGCCCGGGATCGCGACGGCTGACCGGGTTCTTCAGCGGGCAAGATCCGGTTGATGACATCAGGTTGATGACATCAGGTCGGTGGCGGCAGTTCGCGCCGCCAGCTGCCCGGCTGCCCGGGCAGCACCACCAGGCGGGCGACCTCGGCCAGAAAGTCTTCCCGGGACAGTTCGCGTGCGCCCAGGCTGAGCAGGTGCGGATTGGTGAGCTGGGCATCGATCAGCGGAAATCCCCATTGCCGCAGTTGGGCGGCCAAGGCCATCAGCGCCAGTTTGGAGCCGCCGCTCTCGCGGCTGAACATGGATTCGCCGCAGAACAGATTGCCTACGGCGATGCCGTAGAGGCCACCGACCAGGTGCTCTCCATCCCAGACTTCCACGCTGTGGGCATGACCGAGCTGATGCAGGCGACCATAAGCCGAGGCCATGGCCGGAATGATCCAGGTGCCCGCCTGCTGTGCACGTGGGGCGGCACAGGCCTGGACTACGGCATCGAAGGCATGATCCAGGGTGAAGGTCCAGCTCTTGCGCTGGCCCAGCTTGCGCAGACGGCGGTTGGGGCGCAGCAGGGCAGTATCCAGCACACAGCGGGGGTCGGGTGACCACCAAAGAATGGGTTCGTCCGCGTTGAACCAGGGAAAAATGCCCTGGGCATAGGCGGCCAGCAGCCGGGGCGGCGACAAGTCGCCGCCGAAAGCCAGCAGGCCGTCCGGCGAGGTCAGGGCCTGACGAGGGTCCGGAAACCGGGTCGGGTCCGCAGGGTCGAGCAGGGGCAGGGTCAGCGCGCGCGTCATGAGGACGAGGCTACCGCAAACCCGGCCGGCATGTATCGCCGGCCGGGGGAAATGGCGGCAGCCGGTGCTCAGCGTTCGCCCGGATGCAGGTTGGCACGCAGGCGCATGGCGCTGGCCAGAGTGGGTGACAGCGGCAGTTGCGGCAGCAGGGTGGCCTGATAGGCATGGTAGAGATCGGCCTTGCCGCCCCACAGCAGGGCCGAAGGCCGGTTGTCGCGATCCAGCTCATGGTGCCAGCTGCCATGGCGCAGATCGATCAAATACATGGCGATATAGTCCCAGAAGGTCCGGTACCAGCTGTTGTAACGGCGCTCGCCCGTACGCTGGCCGAGGGCGGCCGCGGCGGCGCTGGCTTCGGCCAGGGTCCAGTGCATGCGATGGTGGATCCTGGGCTGTTCGTTCCAGTCCAGGGTATAGACCAGACCGGGCTGGCCATCGACGTCCCAGCCGGTGGTGCAGGCCGTCTCGAAGAGCTGCCGTGCATCGGCCAGCAGCCAGCCCGGGGCATCCTCGCCATAGCGCAGCAGCGAATGCTCCAGGTTCAGCAGCAGCCTGGCCCATTCGAAGGCGTGACCGGGGGTGACGCCATAAGGACGGAACGGATCCACCGGGTGCTCGGCGTTGTAGTCCCGGTCCGGTGTCCAGTCAGCGGAAAAATGTTCGACCACGGCAAACTGGTTGTGGGCGGCATGCAGATGGATGATCTGGCGGGCGATGCTGAGCGCGCGCTGTCGCCACAAGGGGTTGCCGGTGACATCCCCCAGGGCGAGAAAGGCCTCCACGGCATGCATATTGCTGTTCGCGCCACGATAGTCCTCGGACACGCTCCAGTCGCGCGAGAAGCTTTCCATCATGCAGCCTTCGGCATCCGACCAGAAATGCTGCTCGATCACCGTGATGGCCTGCTCCATCAGCAGATGGCTGCCGGGGATGTTGGCGGCTTCGCCCGAGCTGGCAGCCAGCGCCACGAAGGCATGGACATAGGCCTGCTTGTCGCCCTTGCCGATCTCGCTTTCATCGCTGTACCAGCCGCCGAACTCGGCATCGCGCAGCAGGCCCAGCAAGGCATCGACACCATGCCTGGCCAGTGTCCAGGCGCCGGGGATGCCTTCCAGGGCGGCAATCGCGAAGCAATGGGTCATGCGGGCGGTGATCATGGTGCTGGCGGTGGCGCCTGCGACCGGTTCGCCCTGGGCATCCAGTGCGCCGAAACCGCCACTGGTCAGCCGGGATGCGCGGGAAAAATCCAGCAGCCGCTGGCGCTCCTGGTTCAGCCACTGGCGATGGCCTGAACGGCTGTATAAGGGACTCAGCGTAGGCGTATAGCTTTTGCTCATGAGGTGGATCCGGGGTGAACAAGAGGGGGAGGACGACGATGCGCCCGATGGATGCCGGCGGGCAGGAGGCCTGCCAGAGCTGTGCATGGCACCGGTCGGTGTCGTAGGCGGGGAAGGCTGATCGGTGCAAAACCGCATGCCGCGAAGCCGCCGCGGGATGCGGTCGGAACACCTGCATCTGGCGGTCCTGCCGGCCACCATGGCGGGTTGTGTGCTGACGCAAGCCGGAGAGTGCTCATCGAAGGGCCATGATACGTTTTCGCCATGCCAGCGGCGAGCGGCATCTTCACTGCCACCCGTTTTCAGGAACGATCCGGCCTGTCCGGGCAGGCTCGTCGACCGCTACAATGCCGGCCTTTTGATGTCTGGAAGACTCCGCCGTCATGGATATCCTGATCAACGAGGCCTTGCGTGCCTATATCGACCCGCTGACCCCCGACGAGTTCGAGGCGCTGGAGCAGAGCGTGCTGGCCGAAGGCTGCCGGGATGCCCTGGTGCTGTGGGGCAACGTGCTCGTGGACGGACATAATCGTTATGCGATCTGCCAGAAGCACGATATCCCGTTCAAGACCATCCAGATGGAGCGCTTCCAGTCGCTGGATGATGTGCATCTGTGGATGATCGAGCAGCATCTGGGACGTCGCAGCGTGTCCGACTTCCAGCGTGGTGTGCTGGCCTTGCGCAAGCGTGAAATCATGGCCAGCCGCGCTGAAGCAGAGGCTCAGGCCGCGGCTTCGATACCGGCTCCGGTCGCGGAGCCGGCGGCTGGCGAGACGGATGCCGGCCTGCCTTGGGATGAATCCGATACCACCGGCGTGCAACCGCTGGGGGCCAAGGAGCGGGAGCTGATCGCCCGTGAGGCCAAACTCAGCCGCAACCAGGTCGGGCTGATCGAGAAGATCCAGCGCCAGGCGGCTCCTGAAGTGATCGAGGCCGTGCGTTCGGGCAGTCTTTCGATCAATGCCGCCGCCGCGGTCGCGACCTTGCCCGAGGAAGAGCAGAAAGCCGCGGCCGAGGCGGGTCGGGACGAGTTGCGCCAGGCCGCCAAACGGGCTCGCGAAGCCCGGCGTCGCCCGCCCAAGGAAAAGGCGGAAACCGGCGGGAGCGACGAGGACGCGCCGCTGCCGCCGCATGTCGATCGCGAGCTGCGGACCTTGCGGGCCCGGGTAGCCGAGCTGGCCGATGAAAACGAGCAGCTCAAGGAGCAGATCGAACGGCTGAAGCAGCATCTGTCGCCGCCAGCCTGAGCTGGCTGGCTTGCCACCGCCTCGTCTGCGGCGGCGCAGGCATCAGAGGGGCTGCCGCAGCCACTGCGGCAGCTCTTCCATATGCCGGAATACGGTGTGAGCTCCGGCCCGGCGCATGGCCTCGGCAGTGACATGGCGGGTCGTGGCCGGCAGATAGCCGAAGACGGTGGCACCTGCGGCCACGCCGGCCCGGATGCCGGTGAGCGAATCCTCGACCACCGCGCTGCGTGCGGGATCCGCCCCCAGCTGGCGGGCGGCATGCAGATAGATATCGGGTGCCGGCTTGTTGGCGGCGAGATCCTGGCCACTGAAGACCTGGCCGTCGAACCAGGTGGCGATGCCGGTCTTGTCCAGCTGCATCCGGACCTTGCCGATATCGGCGCCCGAGGCCACCGCCATCCGGCCCGCCATGTCGCGATGCAATTCAGCCACGGCCTGCCTGGCACCGGGAATGGCCTGCAGCTCGGCCTGCAGTCGCTGATCGCGACGGGCGCGGAAGCGTTTTTCCCAGGCTGGATCGATGACGACGCCGGTCTTTTCCAGAATCAGTGCAGCGTGGTCTCGGACCATGGTGCCGGTGAACCGCTCCAGTGCCTCGTCGTGGTCCAGCGACCAGCCCATTTCGCCCAGCATCTCGACCAGCACGGCATTGACCAGAGGTTCGGAGTCGACCAGAACGCCGTCGCAGTCGAACAGCAGCGCTTCAAAAGGGATGACGGGCATGGATTCACTCATGGGCGATCAGACGGGCAGGGGATGTCAGTGGGTGGGCGACTGGTCCAGCCAGATGCCCAGACCCTGGGCATTCAGCTCGATATCATTGCCCAGCAGGCGCATGAATTCGACCTCGTCGCCGTGCCAGCCGTGCTGGTCCAGGGCATGCCGGTACAGGCAGGCCAGGCCCTGGACCAGTCGCATATGGCGCTCCTCGCCGCCGAGCTGGGCCTGGTCCTGGGCCAGTGTCACCATGGCATCGATCAGTCGGTGCAGCTGCGCGGTCAGCTCCGGTTGGGCCGTGACGGGGCCGTAGTGGGTCAGCAGCAGCCTGCGCGGCTGCAGCGCCATGATCCGGTCGATCGAGGCATGCAGCGCTCGGGGATCGAACTGCACCGGGGTGGTGGTCGGCAGTATGAATACGCCGGCCGGCGTGTCGAATTCCCGGTAGGAAAGGCCGAAGGTATCGCCGGTAAAGCATTGCTCGCGGCTGATATCGTGGATGCTCAGGTGATGGCGGGCATGGCCGGGCGTATCGAGAAAATGCAGCTCCCGACCAGCCAGGCTGAAGCGGTGGCCTTCGCCGGCTTCGATGATGCGCTCGGCAGGAATCGGCAGCAGCTCGCCATAATCGCGGCGCATGACCTCCTCGCCATAGACCGCGCTGGCACCGGCCCACAGTTTTGAGGGATCGGCCATATGGCGGGCACCGCGCGGATGCACCAGCAGCTGGGCATGGGGCAGGTGCTGCAGCAGCTGGCCGGCACCGCCGGCATGATCCAGATGGATATGGGTCAGGATCAGTGCTTCCACGTCGGTCGGTTGCAGCCCCTGGGCGGCGAGGGTGGCCAACAGTCGCGGTACCGAATGGGCGGTGCCGCAATCGACGAAGGCGGCACGGCCGCCCTCGACCAGCAGATAGGCGCCATCGAAGCCGGGCCGTACAAAGCCGGTGTCGATCAGGAGAGTGCCGTCACCCAGCGGCTGGCAGGTGACCGGGTCCGGGGTGACGAAGGGAAGTGACTGGCTCATGCTGGGGCTCGCGATCATGGAGATAGGGACTGTGGCCGAGCAGTTCCGCCTGGGTCTGAAGGCGCGCCTGCGCTTCCCTATGCAGGGCGTGCTGCACGGCCTGACGGAATCCGGGGTGGGGCAGATAATGCCTTGAATGCGTCAGAGTGGGCATAAAACCGCGGGCCATCTTGTGATGGCGTCCCTGGGCACCGGGTTCGAAACAGGCCAGACCCTCCGTCAGGCAATGCTCGATGCCACGGTAATAGCACAGTTCGAAATGCAGATAGCTCAGCGAGCCCCCGGTCGTCGTGTCCGTGGTGGCGGGGGCGTTCACCGGCTCGTCGAAGGCCGCCGGATCGGCGCCCCAGTAGCGGCCGTACAAGGTCTCGGGTCCCTGCAGAAACAAGGCCATCGCAATGATTTCACCCTGGTGGCGGGCCGTGGCCACCCGTACCTGGGCGGACAGCGCCTGGCCAAAGCGTTGGAACATGGCCGGCGTCAGTGCTGCGTGGTTGCCCTTTTCATCGAAGGTGTTCCGGTACAGCTCATGCAGTCGTGACCATTCGGCGGCACTGAAGGCGGCACCGTCCTGCATCGCGATATCCAGCCCGTAGCCGGCGACCCGGCGGCGCTCCTGACGGATGTTCTTGCGCTTTTTCGGAGTCAGTGCCGCCAGAAAAGCCTCGAAATCCGCCCAGCCGCGGTGGTGCCAGTGGTATTGCAGGTCGCTGCGGGCCAGCCACTCGGCGGGAAAGGCCGGCAAGTCCGGCGGGGTCAGGAAATTGGCGTGGAGCGACGAGAGTTGCAGGCGTGCGGTTTCCGCCTGCATGGCCTGTACCAGAGCTTGTCGCAAGGCATCGGCATCCTCGCCCTGACCAGCCAGCAGACGCGGTCCGGGTACCGGCGAGTAGGGCACGGCATTCAGCAGTTTGGGGTAGTACTCGCCACCGGCCCGTTCCCAGGCATCGGCCCAGCTCCAGTCGAACACGAATTCGCCATGCGAATTGCCTTTCAGATACAGCGGCGCGGCGGCCACCAGCTGCTCGCCTCGATAAAGGCCCAGATGATGCGGCTGCCAGCCCCAGTCATGGCGGATGCAACCGGTCTGTTCGAGTCCGGCCAGAAAGGCGTGATCGAGAAAGGGGTGGGCAGACGGACGCAGGCGATTCCAGGACTCGGCGTCGATGGTCTCGAGACGGTCATGGAAACGGGCCTGCAAGGCGGGAAGAACAGCAGATTCCACGCAAGCACCTCAAGCAAGCTGGCCACCGGATCGCTCCGGTGGCCATGGCGGTTCAGTGCAGGCGGCCGATCCGGCCCTGCAGTTCGGCGACCAGCGCTTCAGGCTGGCCGTAGTAGCGCTGGTGATCCAGCTTCAGCCGGCCCTCCTCGGTTTCCAGTATCAGGGTGGGAAAACCGCGGCCGCCGACTTCGGCCATCAGCGCACGCGCCGCCTCGACATGATCGACCAGCGGCTGTTCGCGCACCGCTTCGAAGGCCTCGGCCCAGGCGGCGGCCGGCAGGCCGATCTGTTCGGCCAGTTCGGCCAGGATCTCTTCCGAGGCCACCCGCAGTCCACGCTGGTAATGCGCCTGCTGGATCGCCTGCAGCATCGGCAGGGCCTGGGCCGGGTCGATGCGTTCCGCGGCCAGGGTCGCCACGATGGGGGGCAGCGAATACAGCACCGTGCCTTCTTCGGCCAGCAGACCTTCACGGTAGGGCGCGCCGAAGACCTGGCCGGTCAGCTCGGCGATGCGCTGGTCGGCCTCGTGGATCTTGGTGGCCAGCTCGCCATCCAGCGGCACCGGTTCGGCGAACAGTGCTCCGGCGTGCAACTGCAGGGGCAGTCGCGCGCCGAAGGCCTGTCGCACGGCATCGATCAAGGGTCCGGCGGCATAGCACCAGCCGCACAGCGGGTCATGGATGTAGTGCAGACGGGCCATGGGTCAGGCGGCCGGGGCGTGCTGGTCCAGCCAGCGCTCGGCATCCAGCGCCGCCATGCAGCCGAACCCTGCCGAGGTGATGGCCTGGCGATAGACATGGTCGGCCACGTCGCCGGCGGCGAACACACCGGGCACGCTGGTCATCGTGGCCAGGCCTTCCAGGCCGCTGCGGATCTTCAGATAACCGTCGGTCATCTCCAGCTGATCCTTGAAGATGCCGGTATTGGGCGTGTGGCCGATGGCCACGAAGAAGCCGGTGGCCTCGATCTCGCGCAGGGCGCCGTCGAGGGTGCTCTTCACCCTTACGCCGGTGACGCCGGAGTCATCGCCCAGCACTTCGTCGATCTCGCTGTTCCAGACCAGCTCGACCTTGCCGGCGGCGGCCTTCTCGAACAGCTTGTCCTGCATGATCTTCTCGGCGCGCAGGCTGTCACGGCGGTGGACCAGATAGACCTTGCTGCAGATATTGGACAGATACAGGGCTTCCTCGACCGCGGTATTGCCTCCGCCGATGACCACGACCACCTGTTCGCGGAAGAAGAAACCGTCGCAGGTGGCGCAGGCGGAGACCCCGCGGCCCTTGAACTTCTCTTCGCTGGGAATCCCCAGGTACTTGGCAGTGGCGCCGGTGGTGATGATCAGTGCGTCGGCGGTGTATTCGCCGGAATCGCCGATCAGCTTGAAGGGGCGCTGGCCCAGCTCGGCGGTGTGGATATGGTCGAAGATCATATCGGTCTTGAAGCGTTCGGCATGCTCGGCCATGCGCTGCATCAGCTCAGGTCCCTGCACGCCGTTCTGGTCGCCGGGCCAGTTGTCCACTTCGGTGGTCGTCATCAGCTGGCCGCCCTGCTGCAGGCCGGTGATCATGGTCGGCTGCAGATTGGCACGGGCGGCATACACGGCAGCGGTGTACCCGGCCGGGCCCGAACCCAGGATCAGCAGGCGGCTATGTTTGGGGGAGCTCATGGTTATAATCCTTGATGGGTTGCGCAATCGATGGTGATGGGCATGACATGGCCTTCAGGTGCTTGCTTGCTGTAGTTTCCCGAAGAACGCCACATGCAGGCCCGACTGCCCCAAGATGGGGGAGCCAGATGCAGGTTGCAAGGCATGGCCCGGGCGATTTCCGGAGAAGCCCGGGGCGTCAGGGTCGGTGGCGGCGATCGCGCGGAGCGTGTCGGCATGCCTGCAATGGCATGGTGCAACCCGATGGACAGACGAATCTAAAGGATGACGGTATAACGTGGCGCGTACGGATCAAGACAAGGCAAAAACCCGCAGGCCCACGCCGGTACCCAAGGCGCCTGTGCCGCGTTGGCCGGCGCTGAGTGACGAATTGAAACGGCGCCTGCGCGAGGCCGGAGCGATCCTGCTGATTCCGCTGGCGCTGTATCTGCTGATGTGCCTGTTCAGCTACAACGACCAGGATCCCAGTTGGGGACATGCCGGCAATGCCCATGTGGCGGTGAATTTCGGCGGTGCCCTGGGCGCCAATATCGCCAATCTGCTGCGTTACATTTTCGGTCTGGTGGCTTATGCCTTTCCGGTGATCCTGCTGGTGCTGGGCGCGCAGGTGCTGCGCCATCGCGGTGTGCGTACTGTGCAGCCGTGGGAGCCCTCGCTGCGGCTGATCGGCCTGGTGTTCTTCTTCATCACCCTGCCGTCGTTGCTGACCCTGACCATGAGCCATCTCAGGATTCTGCCGGAAGGCGCCGGCGGCATCATCGGTCACTGGGTGGGCAGCGTCCTGCTGCGCGAGCTGGGAGGCAAGGGTGCCCCCCTGCTGCTGCTGGCGATTTTCCTGGTGGCGATCACCTTGGCTACCGGCCTGTCCTGGTTCAAGGTGATGGACAGTCTGGGCCGTGGCGTGTTGCGGATCTTCAGCTGGTTCGAAGGCAAACTGCGCGAGGCGCCGGAAAAGCTGGCGGCGCGCCAGTCGCGCGATGAACGCGAGCAGGTGGTCAAGGTCGAGTCGCAGAAGCTGGCCAAGCGCGAGCCGGTGCGCATCGAGGCGCCGCCGGCACCGGTGGTCCGCAGCGAACGGGCCAAGGTCGAGAACCAGATCCCGCTGTTCACGGCCGGTGCGGCACCAGGCAGTCTGCCGCCGCTGTCACTGCTGGACGAGGCGCCTGAGCAGGGCCCGGGCTATTCCGAGGAAACCCTGGAAGTGCTCTCGCGGCAGGTCGAGCTGAAGCTGCGCGACTTCAAGATCGAGGTCAAAGTGGTCGGGGTCTATCCCGGCCCGGTGATTACCCGGTTCGAGCTGGAGCCGGCCGCCGGCATCCGCGGCAGCCAGGTTTCCAGCCTGGACAAGGACATCGCCCGCGGCCTGTCGGTGGTCAGCGTGCGCGTGGTCGACGTGATTCCCGGCAAGAACGTGATCGGTCTGGAAATCCCCAATGCGAGGAAGCAGATCGTGTATCTGTCCGAAATCCTGCGCTCGGACAAGTACGATCAGCTGAAGTCGCCCCTGGCGCTGGCGCTGGGCAAAGACATTGCCGGGCGTCCGGCAGTGGCCGATCTGGCCAAGATGCCGCATCTGCTGGTAGCCGGCACCACCGGCTCGGGCAAGTCGGTAGCCGTCAACGCGATGGTGCTGAGCCTGCTCTACAAGTCCAGCCCGAAAGACGTGCGGATGATCATGATCGACCCGAAGATGCTGGAGCTCTCGGTCTACGAGGGCATTCCGCATCTGCTGGCGCCGGTGGTCACCGACATGAAGGAGGCCGCCAATGCCCTGCGCTGGTGCGTGGCCGAGATGGAGCGTCGCTACAAGCTGATGGCGGCCGTGGGCGTGCGCAATCTGGCCGGTTTCAACAAGAAGGTGAAAGAGGCTGACGACAAGGGCCAGCCGCTGCTGGACCCGCTGTTCCGGCCCAATCCCGAGCAGCCCAGCGTGGTCGCCGAGCCTTTGCAGCCGTTGCCTTACATCGTGGTCATCATCGATGAATTCGCCGACATGATGATGATCGTCGGCAAGAAGGTCGAAGAGCTGATCGCGCGGCTGGCACAGAAGGCGCGCGCTGCCGGCGTGCATCTGGTGCTGGCGACCCAGCGTCCGTCGGTGGATGTGATCACCGGTCTGATCAAGGCGAACATCCCGACCCGCATCGCCTTCCAGGTGTCCTCCAAGATCGACTCGCGCACGATTCTGGACCAGTCCGGGGCCGAGACCCTGCTGGGGCATGGCGACATGCTCTATCTGCCGCCGGGCACGGCCAGCCCGGATCGCGTCCACGGGGCCTTCGTCGACGATCACGAAGTGCATCACGTGGTCGACTGGCTGAAGGCCCAGGGCGAGCCCGACTATATTCCCGGCGTGCTGGAGGAAGTGCAGGCCACCGCCGACGGCAAGTTCATCAACGACTCCGGCCTGCCGCAGTCCGAGGATGACACCGTCGATGGCGAGGCGGTGCTGTATGACAAGGCGGTGCGGATCGTCACCGAAAGCCGTCGCGCCTCGATTTCGGGGGTCCAGCGGCATCTGCGGATCGGCTACAACCGGGCCGCCCGCCTGATCGAGCAGATGGAGCAGGAAGGCGTGGTCAGCGCGCCCCAGCACAACGGCAACCGCGAGGTGCTGGCGCCGCCGCCGCCGCGATCCTGAGTCGCGGCGCCACTTGCGACATCGCCGTTGCGGGCTTAAGGTCCGCGCATGGCCAAGCAGACAATGGCCACCCGGGCTCTGGACGCGCTCGGCGTGGCATACGAAGTGGTTCTCTACGATTACGATCCGGCGGCATCCGAGCGAGGCCTGCAGGCCGCCGCGGCGCTGGCACTGGATCCCTCGCGGGTGTTCAAGACCTTGCTGGCCAAGGTCGATGCGCATCCGGTGGTGGTGGCCATTCCGGTGGCCGCCCAGCTCAGTCTGAAAAAACTGGCCCAGCAGCAGGGCGGCAAGTCGGCCTCGATGCTGGCGCCGGCCGATGCCGAACGTCTGACCGGCTACAAGGTCGGTGGCATCAGTCCGTTCGGTCAACGCAAGCGCTCGCCCTTTGTGCTGGATGCCAGCGCCGAGGCTGGCGATTGGCTGGTGATCAACGGAGGCCAGCGCGGAATGCTGCTGCGACTGGCACCGGCGGATGTGATCCGCGCTGCCGATGCTCAGCTGGCCGATATTCTGGCCTGAAATCGTGCAGTCAGCCTTGCCCGCCGTAGACGAAGCCTGCTGGCGCCGGCTGCGCGCCGCGCGCTTCAGGGCCGGCTTCCGTCTTGATGCCGAGGATCAGGCCTATCTGCAGCACAAGGGCCTGGAGCGGGTGCTGGAGCATGCCGCCGATTTCATCGGCCGCCGCCTGGCTCCGGCGCAGCCGTTGCGTGACGGCAAGCAGACGCCATGGCGTGGCCATCCGGTGTTTGTCGCCCAGCATGCCACGGCCAGCTGTTGTCGCGGCTGTATCGCCAAGTGGCATGGGTTCGAGGCGGGACGCCCGCTGGACAGCCGGCAGCAGGCCTATCTGCTGGCCCTGATCCGCCGCTGGCTGGTCGAAGTGGAGGCTGCCGGAGAGGCGGCCCAGGCCGATCTGTTCGGTTAAGCCGTGAATGCGCATACTGACGGTTTCCAGTACATCCGATCAAAGAGTATTGCACGCATGCGACGACTGCCGGCCTTCTTCTACGCCCTGATTCTGCTGCCGCTTCCGGCGCTGGCCCAAAACCAGAGTGCACGCGCTCAGCTGGACACCTTCGGTCATGACCTGCATGCGCTGACGGCCCGTTTCGACCAGACTCTGGACAGCGGCAATGGCCAGCCGCCGCAGCCCAGCCACGGCACGCTGGCGCTGGAAGCGCCGCGCCAGTTCCGTTGGGATACCCTGGGACCTTACCAGCAGAACATCGTTGCCGATGGCAGCCGGGTCTGGCTGTACGATCCCGAGCTGCAGCAGGTCACGGTCAAGCGCCAGGACAGTGCCGAAGCCCACAGCCCGCTGACAGTGCTGACCGATCTGCGCCAGCTGGATCATGAGTTCCATGTCAGCGAGCAAGGCAGCAAGGGTGGACTGGCCTGGCTGCGCCTCACCTCGACCGCCGCCAATTCGGCCTTCGACCATGTCGATCTGGGCTTCAGTGGCGGCGTGCTGCAGCAGATGAGCTTTCGCGACCAGCTGGGCGCTGTGACCGACATCCATTTCAGCCACTGGCAGCGCAATCCCAAGCTGAAGCCCGACAGCTTCAAGTTCGTCGTACCCAAGGGCGCGGATGTCGTCGGTGATGTTCCGGATATCCAGGTCAGGCCGCTGCAGGAATAAGTCCGTCCAGCCTCCGGGCCGCAACGGCCCGGAGGCTGGACGCAAGTCGATCTCAGCGCAGCGGAAAATCCATGGCGGCCAGTGCTTCGCGCAGCCGGTCACGGCCGGTGAGGGCGGCGCCGTCGGCCATCCGTGCCACCGCCTGCTGCGACCAGGGCGGCGTTTCGCGGCCCTGGGCCTGCTGGAACGCGGTCGCTCGTTGTTCGTATTCGGCGATGCCGGCCGCCTCGTCCGCGATCGCATAGGTCTCGTGGTGCAGCACCACCGGGGGCGACAGCCGGGGCTTGATCTCGGCGGCCGCCTCCGGATCGGGATGACCGACGCACATGCCGAAAACCACTGCTGCGCCCGGCGGCAGGTCCAGGACCCGGGCGACGGCTTCCGGCTGATTGCGCATGCCGCCGATATAGACCAGCCCCAGGCCTTCGCTTTCCAGCGATACGGCCGCATTCTGGGCGGCCAGCGCGGCGTCGATGCTGGCCAGCACAAAGCCTTCCAGATATTCCCGCCCTTCGGTGGGCTGCTGCAGCGCTTCGCCTATCCGTTTCAGCCGGGACAGGTCGGCAACCCACATCAGCAACAGGGGCGCGTCACGAACGTGGCGCTGATGACCGGCGAGCCGTGCCAGTTCCAGCTTGCGCTCCGGATCGCGGACGGCAACCACGCTCCACAGTTGCAGATTGGACGAGGTGGACGCGGACTGGGCGGCGGCCACTGCGCGCAACAGGCTGTCGTCGCTGACGGGGCGGTCCAGATACTGGCGTACCGACCGATGCTGCAACAAACCGGCCAGCGTCGGCGTGATGTCGAGCGGGGCGGTGGTGCCGTAGCGATGCAGCCAGGCCTCAGCAGCGGAATTCATAGGCACAGGTCCTTGGTGGGGAGGGACTCGATGCTAACAGGCAGGCAGCCGCAGCAGCAGCCGTGGCCGCGGCGGATAAGGTCCAAGGCAAGGAATCCGGTGGATTTTTGTCGTGTTCGCAGCCAGTTGGCCGACGTTTGGATGACGGCCATGTGGCTTCGGCGCTAACATGGTGTTTTTCAAGCGTTGAACCTTCCGAATTCCCGCATGCTCATTTACGTCTTCGGCGCCTTCGGGTTGTCCACTCTGTGGTTTCTGCCCTTGCTGTGGCGGCTGCTCAAGTCCTTGTTGCATCGTGATGTCGAACAACTGACCGCACCGCATGGGCCGGCCAGATTCTGGAGCGGTGCCCTGGCGGTGCTGCTGTCCAGCACGGCACTGGAAGGCTTGCTGGTATGGAGCGTTACCCGGGATCCGGCCTCCGGTGCCGCGGTGACCCGCTGGCTGGGACAAGGCTTGAGCCAGCATCTGGGCGCGGGTATCAGCATGGTGCTGATGCTGGCGATCCTGCTGGTGGCCCTGCCTTCGTATCTGGGTTTTTCCTGGCAGGATATGCGCCGGCTGGCAGGGCAGAATCCGCTGGACTGGGTGCTTGCCGCCGGTGAGGCGATCCGGCGGGGCGTTGTCGACCTCATGGACCGGGTACCGGGCATGGGGCGTGGCGCGCGCCGCACTGTGCGCAAGCGCGCCAGCCAGCGCCGGCAGGACAAGGACGCACGGGCCCGGCAGCGTGGCCGCAAGGGCAAGCTGCCGGCCAAGCCATCGAAAGCGGCGCCTGTCGCTGGCGTGCGTGCCAGCGCGGAGATGGCCGCGCCGGACCTGACGCCCAGGCCTCAGGTACAGTCGGCCGAGCCGATGATCAGCCAGCCTTGGCTGACGCCCAGGCGGGATATGGCGCCCAGACCGTCGCGAGGCGGCGACGACGTCTCCTGGCCGGGCGACACCCTGTCCACGGTGCCGGCGCGCAAGGAGTCGCCGGCCAAGGCGGCTCCTGCTGCCGAGGCAGTGTCGCTGGCCGAACGCCCCTCGCGTGGCGAAAAGGGTCGCCGTCGCATGCCCCAGATTCCCACCGAGGTGCGGCCGGCCGATGAGGTCTTCCGTGCCCGCGGACGCGCGCCCGATCCGATTGCCGCCTGGCTGGACAAGCCGCTGCCGGAACGCACGGCCTTGCAGCCCCGACATGCCTCCACCCAGCGCAGCCGCGTGGCGAAGTCCTCGTCAGGTCAGGATCCAGCTTCGCTGGCGACAGGTCGTGCGCCGGTCGCGCCTGCCGCGGCGGGCGCCAGCGAGCGGATCTACGAAGAGGCCTTGCAACGCTTCCAGTCGCAGAGCCTGGATCAGTCAGTTGCAAGGTCCGCACCCTCGGCAGAGGAGGGCATCCCTGCGCCGACTCCGGCTATGGCGGAGGCTGTTGCAGGCCCGGCAGCCGTGACGACGCTGGCATCCGGGGTGGTCAGGACGGCATCTGCCGAGCCTGCCGGGATCTTGCAGAGCGCGACCAGAGCGGCGGAGGCGCCTGCCGGCGCCGCTGCCCCGCCAGAGCCGGTTTCGTCTGCCGAAGCAGTTCCCTTGGATACGGCTGCGTTGCCTGTCAGTGAGCCCCCTGTGGCCGCGACTCCGGTGCGGCCATTGCCAACCATTGAAGCCACCATCGCACAGCGCGCTGGTGAAAACCTCGGTGTGGCAGCACCCGTCTCCAGCGAGGTGCCGCCGGTCGCCGACACGTCTTCGGATACGGACGTTGCCGTCGGGAGCTCGATCGCCTCTGCTGCCTCCAGCGCCGGAATCACGCCGGTGACGGGGCCCGGCATGGTCCGTGAGACGGAGGCGGCATCCATGGCGGGGATCACCGTCGATGCTCTGGTCCCGCCCTCGGCAGCACCCTCGGTGGCGATACCCGTCCCAGGGCTTTCGGCGGCGGCTTCACCCTACCCAGAGGGCAAGGCGACCACGCCGCCGCCGACAGTGGCGGCACCGATGGGGGCCATTGAGCCGCCTTTCGTGATCGGCGGGTCGACTCCCGTTGCGGCAGACATCAGCCGCTCCATGCCCGCCGATGCCGTGGTTGAGCC
>JGI2924J29684_1078553_pt1 | contig 65012 bp, 61 predicted proteins | sample BenlonsequencITS_FD_29684 | JGI IMG/M metagenome (IMG submission 29684) | reverse complement strand
GGAGATCGGCCAGGGCGAGTCCACGACGTTCGTCCTCCCGCAGGAACTGTCCTCGCTCGTCGGTCGCTACGGCAAGCACCTAAGCGGGAGCGACGTCTCCGAGGGAGAGGAATCCCTGGAGAGTCTCGAGTTCGACGAGGAGACCCGTGAACTGATCGGCCTCGACGACATCGCCGAGATCATCGGCGAGATCGACAAGGAAGCCGACATGGACGTCGAAGCCATGGAGCAAGAGGCCCAGGCGATCAAAGAGGGCAAAGACCCGGCGACGATTACGGACCCAGACGAGGTCATCGAGGAGATGGACCAGGAGATCGACGGCGGCTCCGGGCAGTAATCGGACCGGTCAGTTGCCGTGAACGTTCTGTTCGCGAAACGAAAATCGAACGAAACCGGTTTTACGGAGGAGACCGAGGAGACAGTAGAGTCGCATGACCGGTGACGATCGCGTCGACGAAGACAAACGGGCCACGTTACGCCGGTTCGCCACCGTTGGCGCCAGCGCATCGCTCGTCGGATCGGCGAGCACCGCGACCGCGACCGGCGACAGCGAGCCACGTGACGCGATCACCGGCTACCTGTCGACGACACCGGGCGCACACTTTTCGAAGATCCGGGACGACCTCAAACTCGGCACCGGCGAGACCCAGCACCACCTGCGAACGCTCGAATCGGCCGGATCGATCGAGCAGTTCCGCGACGGGGACTACCGCCGGTACGTCCAGACAGGGCGCTTCGACGAGTTCGAGAAACGAGCGCTCGGGTACCTCCGTCGGGAGACCCCTCGTGGCATGATACTCGAACTGCTCCGATCGCCGGATGCGGGTGCGAACGACCTCGCAACCGCACTGGACGTCTCCCCACCGACGATCAGCAAGTATGCTGGCGAACTCGAGACCCACGGATTACTTTCGCGCGAGGACGGCTACTCGCTCGTCCGACCAGAAACCGTGCTGCTTCTGGTCGTCAGCCACGCCGAATCCTTCGGCTCCGACGCCGTCTCGCTCGCCGACAAGGCCGATCAACTTCTCGTGTACGACGGCTGATCGCACCGGTCTGTGCCCACGGGTGGGGAACGCTTTTGCCGTCACACGCGAACTGCGGGTACATGAGCGACTTCGACCTCGACCTGCGGGCGATGGAAGAACACATCGAGGACGGTGACACCGACGTCGTCGATGCCGACGTGGTTCTCGACGTGCTCGACGGGACGACACCGGACGAAGAACGGATCGAAACCGTGAGCGACGGCAGCGTCCTCTTGCTCGACGTCGACGGTGACGTCAACGAACTCGCGTCCGGATTCGCTCGTGAGGTTTCGGAAGCCGGTGGCAACCTGGTTCACTTCCGCGGGTTCCTCGTCGTCACACCGCCCGGCGTCTCCGTCGACAACAGCCGACTGTAAGGAACCGACGAGCGCCGCCCGGTCCACAAGCCGTTAGGCAGCCGAGTCGGTGAACGTCAGCACGTGGCCGTCTGGATCGATGACTACCCGGTCGGAGCCACGCGCCGTCGTCTCGCACGCATCGTCTTCGACCAGCTCCACCACTGTCCCTGGATCGGCACAGGAAAATCCGAGGTCGACGTGGACGCCGCCCCGGGCGTCGGCGATACCGAGTTGGGGCTCCCAGAGCTCCAGTGCGACGGGGCCGTCCATCCTGATTCGTCGGCGGTCGGCCCCGGTATCGACCGTCTCGAAACCGAGCCGTTCGTAGAACGATCGCGACCGATCGATCGACGCCACCTCGAGTGCCACCTCGAAGATGCCGTCGATACCCGGACCGTCGACATCGCGCTGCCCGAGTTCGACGCAGTTGCCGTCGGGATCGTAACAGTAGAGCGATCTGGCGTCACCGAACTGGACCTCCTCGAGGTCGAACGCCGGTTCGAGGTGGTCCCACCACGCGTCGAACTCCGCTGCTGGGATCGAACAGGCGAAGTGCGTGTGGAGACCGCCACGCGGGAGATCGATCGGCCGTCGAATCACGAGTTCCGACGGACCGGTCTCGAACCGGATCTCCGTCTCGGTTGCAGTCACGATCGACAGGGAAAACGTCTCCTCGTAGAACGATCGCGCCGCGTCGAGGTACTTCACCTCCAGACCGAGCCAGGCGAGTTCGTCGAGCATACGGGTCGTTCGAGGCACAGCCGTTTATGAGTAGGCCAGTTGTACCGTCGGTCACGCGAACCGACAACGGATGACTTAACCGGTGGTACGCCCATCTCCCGGCAGAGCACACGATGTCCGAGCTACCGGAGGACTTCAGCTGTACGATCACCAACTGGGAGTACATCTACAGCCTCTGTCGGGACGTGAGCGAGCAAGTTAGACGAGACACGTTCGAACCGGACGTGATCGTCGCGCTCGCGCGCGGCGGCTGGTTCGCCGGCCGATGTCTCTGTGACTTCCTCGGCCTCGACGACCTGACGAGCCTGAAGATGGAACACTACGTCGGCGCCGCCGAGAAGGCCGACGAGCCCACGGTCAGGTACCCGATGCCCGAAGGAAGCGTCGAGGGCAAGGACGTCCTGATCATCGACGACATCGCCGACACCGGCGGGTCGATCGAACACGCCCACGAGTACGTCACCGACCGCGGCGCGGGAACCGTCCGCACCGCCACCCTCCAGTTGCTCGGAACCAGCGAGTTCGAACCCGAGTACGTCGGCGAACGCCTAGAAGAGTGGGCCTGGATCGTCTATCCGTGGAACTTCATCGAGGATATGATCGACCTGATCTCGGGCGTCATGGAGTCGACCGACCAGGAGACGTTTACCGAAGAGGAGATCCGTCACTTCCTCGCGAATACGCACGACATCCAGCGCATCGAGATGGAGATCGCCCAGCCCGATCGACTGCAAGAGGTCCTCTCCGAGATGGAACGACGCGACGTCATCGAAACCGTCCGCGGCGACGAGTGGCGCCTCACGGACTAACAAGCAATAACTACCGAAGTCCGACCGCGCCACGGCCGTAATCGCGCGTCTCCTCCGCCGTCAATCCGCCACCGCTTCGCTCGCTTCGACTTCGACTGGCACCTGCTGTATCCAGAGATCGCCGAACAGCTCGTCCTGTTCGAGGCGGAGTTGCCCTCGGTGTGCCAGAAACAGCAAGGCGAGATAGGTCATCACGCGTGACCCACCGGCGTCCTCGATCTCGGCGAAGAGTACCTCCTCACGACCACCTTCGTAGTGTGGCGCGAGTGCCGCCTCGACGTCGGCGATGACGGCGTCGATCTCTTCGTCGTGCTGGGTGTGGGTGACGTCGTCCGCCGTCGGTTCGTCCACGCCACGATAGGCGTCCTCGGAGTGGTAGCTGAGTTCCTGGACACCACGATTGAACCCCGACGGCGAGTTCGAGGTGTCGTACTCTCTGGAGCGCTTCCACCAGGACCCGCGTTCGGCGTCGCGAAGTTCGCGAACGAGTTCGTCGAGCGTCTCGGGTTTGCCGCGGGCGTGCTGGCGTTCGAGCCGCCGATCCATCTCGGCTTCGAGCCGCTCGACGGGATCGAACCCGGGTGCGTCACCGCCATCGTCGACCGGCCCCTCGTCGTCGACGAACGCCGCTTCCCAGGGCGGTAACTCCTCCTCGTCAGGCTCGTCGGGGCTGAAGAGCACGTCACTCTTCATCCGCAAGAGGACACTCGCGTAGAACAATGCCCGGCCGGAGGTCCGCAGATCCGCCTCGTCGAGGGCGTCGAGAAACGTATCCGTCACGTGGACGATGTCGATGTCCCAGGGATCGATCTCGCCGTCCTTCGCGAGTTGTACCAGCAACTCGACCGGCTGAACGTCCTCGTCGTCATCGTCCGCCGCCTCGGGAACCTCCGCCGGAAACGGATCGTCCGAAACTGCCGACTCGTCACCGAAGTCGAGCATCGACGACGCGCCGTCCGGCGGGTCGCGGTCTTCGTGCCCAGCGATCGACAGCGGGATCTCGTCGTCGGCCGCTTCGTCCGTTTCTGTCTCGGTGTCCGTTCCTGCGGCCGTCCCATCGGCTGCATTCGTCGCCTGCGGCTCCTCGCCATCCTCACTCACGGGTCGCTCACGCTCCCCGTTCGCATCTTCCGAGGGTTCCGTCGTCACCTGCGGTTCCTCGGGAGCATCGCTAGTCATCAGCCACAACCCCCTCTTCACTCAGGTCGATGCCGGTCACCGCACTCACGTTGTCCTGTTGCATCGTCACACCGATCGCCCGCTCGGACCGGTCGAGCATGGCCTGGCGGTGCGAGACGACGACGAACTGCGCGTCGCCCGCCAGTTGGTCGACCATCCGACCGACGCGTTCGGCGTTGACCGCGTCGAGGAAGGCGTCGACCTCGTCGAGTGCGTAGAACGGTGCGGGGTTGTGCCGCTGGATAGCGAAAATAAAGGCGAGTGCAGTCAGGGACTTCTCGCCGCCCGACATCGCGTCGAGACGCTGGATGGGCTTGTCGCCCGGCTGGGCCTTCATCGTGAGGCCGCCATCGAACGGGTCCTCCTCGTTCTCCAGGTGGAGCGACCCGGTTCCCTCCGAGAGCTGTTCGAAGATCTCCGTGAATTGTTCGTTGATGGCCTCGTAGGCCTCCATGAACGTCTCTTTCTTCAGGCTCTCGTAGCGTTCGATGCGCTCACGAATGCCCTCGGCCTCCTCGACGAGCGTCTCGCGGTTCGCTTCGAGTTCGTCGAGTTCGTCTCGAACCTCGGCGTACTCGTCGATGGCGAGCATGTTGACCGGTTCGAGGGCTTGCATGTCCGTTTCGAGGAGGTCGACCATCTCCACGACGGTGTCGTGGTCCGGCACCTCCTCGGGATCGTACTCGCCGACTTCCTCCTCTAAGGAGTCGATCTCCCACTCCAGCGCGTCGAGGCGCTCCCGAGCGTTCGAGAGGTCCGCTTCGACGTCGTTGACCTCGTCCTGGACCTCGTCGCGTTCCTGACGGGCCTCGTCGAGGTCGTCCCTGAGACCAGTCCGTTCCTCTTTGAGTTCCGCGAGTTCGTCTTCGAGTTGGGCGACCGCGGCCCGCTTTTCTTCTAGAACCGCTTCCTGGGACTCGATCTCGTCCTCGAAGGTCTCGATTCGTTCCTCGTAGTCGGCCTTTTGATTCTGGGCCGCTTCGATCTCGTCGTGGAGGTCGTCGATCGCCTCCTCGGCGTAGGATTTCTCGAGTTCGAGTTCGTTGAGTTTCGAGTCGAGTTCGTCGATCCGCTCGGTTCGCTCGTCGATCTCGGCTTCTAAGTCTTCGATCTGGCCCGTGAGTTCGGGGATCTTCGAGTCGGCCAGTTCCGCCTCGAGATCGGCGATCGTCCCCTCGATCTCGTCGATCTCGTCCTGTTTGGCCTCGATCTGGGCGGAGATGTCCGTCATCTCCTCGTCGACCTCTTCACGTTCGGCTTCGAGGTCTTCCAGTTCGGCCTCGTCGGATTCGATCTCCGCCTCGAGTCGATCGCGCTGTTCGTCTAGCTTCTCGATCTCGTTCTCGATCGAACGGACCTCGTCGGCTGCATCGGTCTGGCGATCACGCGCGTCGTCGAGCCTGGATTCGACGTCGCGGAGTTCGTCACGCAGGTCGTCGCGCTGGTCTTGCAACTCGGTGATCTGGGTCGCGACGCGTTCGAGTTTGCCGCGGCCGTCCGTCGAGAACGAATAGCGCGAGCCCTTTCGCGACCCACCGGTCATCGCACCGCTCTTCTCGACGAGGTCGCCGTCCAGCGTCACCATCCGGTAGTCGCCCATGTACGACCGGGCCGTCTCGATATCCTCGACGACGAGGGTATCCCCGAGGACGTACGAGAAGATCCCGTCGTATTGGTCGTCGAAGTCGACGAGGTTGTACGCGAAGTCGACGACACCCGGATCCGACGGCGCGGAGGGGAGACTCCGGGAGTACATCTCCGTCATCGGGAGGAACGTGGCCCGCCCGGCGTTCTTCGATTTGAGGTGATCGATACAGCGCTGGCCGACACCGTCGTCGTCGACGACGACGTTCGCGAGTCGCCCACCCGCCGCAGTTTCACACGCCGTGGCGTACGCACCGTCGACGCTCCCGAGCTGGGCGACCGCGCCGTGGACGCCGTCGAACCCGGTATTGAGAATCGTCGTCACCGCACGACCGAACGAGGAGTCCCCACTCTCGCCGGCCTTCGCCTCGAGCTCTGCGTACTCCTGCTGTTTGGCCTGGAGTTCGTCCTCGAGTTCGTCGACGTCGTCCTGCAGCGAGAAGCGTTCGCGTTTGAGGTCGGTGACGACCGAGTCGATGTTCTCGCGGTTGGTCTCGGCCTTGTCGAGTTCGCGTTCGAGTTCCGATCGTTCGTCTTCGAGTTCGGGGAGCAGTTCCTCGGTCTCCTCGATCGAGGATTCGAGTTCGGCGATCTGGTTCGAGCGTCGCCTGGCCTCGTCGAGCAATCGGTCCTGCTCGCGCTGGAGGTCGTTCTTCTCGGTCTTTGCCTCTTCGACGGCGTCCTTGCACTCGGCGAGTTCGGCTTTCACCTCGTCGTACTCGGTGTCGACGTTCTCGAGTTCCGTCTCCAGCGACTCGATCTCGGCTTCGCGCTCTTGGATCTCCGAGGTGACGGAGGCCTTCTCGAGTTTGCACTCGCGCATCTCGTCGGCGAGGTCGTCGACGCGCTCCTGTTTGCGGTCGATCTGGACGAACGCATCCCGCCGATCGGCTTCGGCTGCCTCGATACGCTCCTCGGCGGTCTCGATCTTGTCTTCGAGCCGAGCGATCTCGCCTTTGACCTCCTCGATCTCGCCTTTGATCTTCAACTGCTCGTCTTCGCCTTTCTGCTCGATCTCGTCGTTTAAGTCCTCGAGATCTTCCTGAAGACGAACGACGGCGCCCTGCTTCTCGTCGAGGCTTCGCTGTAACGATTCGAGTTCGTCCTCGAGATCGTCCACGCGAGCTTCGACGTCGTCGCGTTCTTCGCGCTTGTCCTCGAGTTCACTGGCCTTGAGATACCCCTCGTACTCGGCCTTTTCGCGACGGAGGCGGCGATAGCGAAGCGCCGTCTGGCGCTCGTCTTCTAACTGGTCGAGCCGGGTCTGTTTCTCCTCGATGCGCAGTTGGGCTTCGTCGATCCGCTCTTCGACGACCTCTAGTTCCTCGAACGCATCTTCCTTTTTCGCGTCGAACTCCGCGACGCCGGCGATCTCGTCGATGATCTCACGACGACTGTGGGGCGTCGTGTTGATGATCTCGGTGACGTCGCCCTGCATGACGACGTTGTACCCCTCCGGCGTAACGCCGGCCTGAGCGAGCAGGTCCTTGATGTCCGTGAGGTTGACCGAGCGACCGTTCAGGTAGTAGTAGGAGTAGTAGTTGTCCTCGGTCTGTTTGACCCGGCGGCGAATGCGTATCTCGTCGCAGTCGCCGACGTCGTCGGAGCCAGCGGCTGTGGCCACCTGGGAGCGCTCCAGCGTGCGGTCGGCGTTGTCGAGGATGACTTCGACCTCGGCCTCGCGTGTGCTCGCGGGGCGCTCACCGTCGTCGTACCCGGGGTTGTAGATGAGATCGGTGAGTTTCTCCGCGCGAATGCCCCGCGTCCGGGCGAGCCCCAGGGCGAACAGGACGGCGTCGATGATGTTCGACTTGCCGGAGCCGTTCGGCCCCGTGATGACGGTGAAGTCCTCGTAGAAGGGGATTCGAGTCTTGCGTCCGAAGCTCTTGAAGTTGTCGAGGACGAGGGCTTTGATGTGCATTTCCGTACGAACCTCCGCGCACCCGCAAGCGCGGATCCTTTACGCGACGATGATTTCGTCGGTACCTGACTCTTGTGGTTCGTCCTGTTCCTCGACCGCCTCGGCTTCGGGGTCCGCCTCGAGTCCGAGGTCGGCCGGGTCGGCGTCGGCTTCGGCGGTCGCGGCCGCGACGTCGTCGGGGCCGGCTTCGCGAGCCTCGGTCGCCCGTCGCTCCGGCACTCGCGTCTGCTGTTCGGCATCGAGCAGATCCTCGAGGACGCGAATTCGCTCCTTCGATTCGACCAGTTCTTCGGTGAGGCCCTCGACCGTCGACTCGAGTTCACGAACCGTCGACTCGAGTTCCTCGACGCGATTTCTCGGCATACCAGCTAGGGGTTGCTCGGGCCACATAAACGTGTGTCAGACACAGTCTTTGATTTTGACACTACCTCGAAAGCGTCCAGAGACACCGAGACGATGGTGCTGGGCGGGAGACCGGCAGTCGCTTCACCGGCCCGCGAGCGTCGCTCCGTTATCCTTTAAGCCACAGGGTCCGAAACGCGTCCAATGACCGCCCAGACCGTCCAGCAGGGTGAGCTCGTGACCGTCATCGGGCTCGAGGTCCACGTCCAGCTGGAGACCGAGACGAAGATCTTCTGTGGGTGTTCGACGGGCGACGCGGACGAACCGAACGAACACGTCTGTCCCGTCTGCCTCGGCCTGCCGGGAGCGTTGCCGGTCGTCAACGAGGCCGCCGTCGAAGCTGCAGTGAAGATCGGGAAGGCGATCGACGCGGAGATCCCCCAGGAGACCCGTTTTCACCGGAAGAACTACTACTACCCCGACCTGCCGAAGAACTTCCAGATCACCCAGTACGACGAGCCGATCTGCCAGTCGGGCGAACTCGAGGTGCGCGTCGAGGGCGAGCGACGCCCCATCGAGATCGAACGCGCCCACCTTGAAGAGGATCCGGGCAGCCTCCAGCACGTCGGAGGCGGCGGAGGCATCGACTCCGCGGAGTACACCCTGATCGACTACAATCGCGCCGGGACGCCGCTGATGGAGATCGTGACGGCGCCCGACTTCCGCAGCCCAGCCGAAGTCCGGGCCTTCCTGGCCGAACTCGAGGAGGTACTCGAGTACCTGGGTGTCTTCGACGCCGAACGCGACGGGAGTCTCCGCGTCGACGCAAACCTCTCGATCGTCGAGGCCGCGGAAGCCGACGAGAACGGCGAACTCTCGACGGAGGCGCTCGAATCGGCGAACCGGACCGAAGTCAAGAACATCTCGAGTCACAAGGGTGCAGAAAAGGCGCTGGCCTACGAGGAGACGCGGCAGAAAAACGCCATCCAGCGCGGGCGCGTCGTCGAACAGGAGACGCGCCACTGGGACGAGAGTCGCGGCATTACGGTCTCGATGCGATCGAAAGCCGAGGAGAAGGACTACCGCTACTTCGAAGAAGCCGACATTCCGCCGCTGCAGGTCGCCCACTGGCGCGAGGAGATCGAGATTCCGGAGCTCCCACGGGCCCGCCGCGAGCGCTTCCGCGAGGAGTACGCCCTCGGCGAGGAAGCCGCCTCGAAACTCACCTCGACCAAGCAGGTCGCCGACTTCTACGAGGATCTGGCGAGCGAGTTCGATCCCGACCTCGCCGCGACCTGGGTCGCCGACGAACTGCTCGGTGAACTCAACTACCGCGACATGGCGATCACGGAACTCGAGGATCGCCTCGACGAGGTCGCCCGGCTGGTCGAACTCGTCGCCACCGACGAGATCACCGCCAAGAACGCGAAGGAGATCGTCCTGCGGACGATGCTCGACGAGGGAGCAGCTCCGGACGCGATCGTCGAAGCCGAAGGGCTCGGCAAGACCGACGAGGGTGAAGTCGAGGCCGCCGTCGAAGCCGCGATCGCCGACAACCCCGATGCAGTCGCCGACTACGCCGAGGGTGACGACGGCGCGATCAACTTCCTCGTCGGCCAGGTCATGCAGGCCACCGGCGGCAGCGCCGATCCGGGGACCGTCAACCAGCTCCTGCGTGCCGAACTCGAAGAGTAGGACCGGACCGAGACGTCCACTCGGACACCACGGCGTTCCTTCGTTTTTCACGCCATCCGCCAACGCACCACACCCATTCAGACGCGCTCGGACGCCAACGAACTCGAGACTCAGTCGATCCGCTTTCCTCCCCGTCCACGCGCCTCCCACTCGCCCTCGATCGGCGGCCGCTCGAACGTCGCGGTGCAGGTCTGACAGGCGACGACCGGTTCGTCCGACTGTCCGAGAACGACTCGCAGATCCTCGCCTCCACAGGCGGGACACGCTGCAGGTTCCCAGTGATCGTCGCACTCGGTACACGCGAACGTGAGCGAATTACCAGCCAAATCCAGACGGAGGTCGTCGCCGCGACAGGGCGGACACGCGATCGGGATGCGCACGTCGTCGCTATCCCGCGGGGCGCCGAGCGCCAGTACTGACAGCGAGTCTTCGCCGTCGTTCCGGCCGGCCTGGTACTCGCCCGGAGCGAAGCGTATCGCTTCGTGCGAGCCGACAGCGACCTGGCCATCGAGCGTCGCGAAGGCCGCTTCTCCGGACAGGACGACGAAGACCTCCGCCTGATCGCGGTGGGCGTGTAACCCGGCGGGGAAGCGTTCACCGGGAGCTATCCGGTAGTGGTTTATCGCGAGGGCCGACGTCTCGAGCGAGGACGAGAGCGAACGCCGCACGAACGACGGGCTTCCCGTCAACGAGTCCGCAGGAGAGCCAGGGTCGTTTGTCGATTCGAATTCGTCCGCCAACGAGGCGCGTTTCACGTCCGTAAATCGGATCGGATGCCCAAAACGGTCCCGGGTGGAGACGTAATTACGCGTCCTCGATCCCTTCGCAGTGACGGTCCAGCACCGTCAGGTCACCGTCGACGATCAGTTCGAGGCGCTCCCCCTCCAGTGAGACCACGAGTGAAATCCGCCACGGGTCGCGTGATTCGACCGTGACGGTTCGGTCGGTCGCGGCGAACTCCAGTTCCCACAGCGGTGTCGTCAGGAGGTCGAGGCCGTGGTCGTGACAGAACGCGCGTAGCGCCGGGTCGGCAAGGACGGCCTCACCGATCGACAGGTAGCGCGCGTCGTTGCAGTTTCGACAGTGAACGAACGCGGAGACGACCCGGCGATCGTCGGTGGGAAACGGCGTCTCGTCGGGTTCGAGCACCGTCGCGGTCGGCTCCTGTCCGCAGGTGGGACAGACGCGGCGGGCGAACGCGAGGTGGTTCTGGTGGGTGAAGCGGGCGATTCCGTCGAGATCGAGGTCCGCCGCCGCGTCGATTCCCGGTGGAACGGTCGTGACGTCGTACCGATAGTCGCAGTCGGGACACTGGATCCGGAGTTCACCCTCGTGAACGACGGCATCGACGGGCGCCTCGCAGTAGTGGCAGGCGAAGCCGGCGGGCGTCGTCGATTCGGTGACCCGGCGGTCGAACGAGCCGGCAGAGAGCGCCTGGTAGAGGACGCGTCCCTCGGGACGGATACGATAGCCGTCGTCGGTTCGCTCGACGAAGTGGCCGACGAGCTGGCCGAGGTGATAGTTGAACTGGCTACTCCGGACGTCGACATCGACTCGATCCCGGAGGGCGGAGAACGCGACTGGCGGCCCGCCGCGGACGTCGGGATCGCCGAGGGCTCGAACGATAGCGGCTCTGATTTCGTTGCCGACGAGCGCGAACGGATCCGAGGGCGCCGGGCCCGGGTTGGACGAATCCTCGCGAGTCACGCCAGAGACGTCGTCGGACGGCACCCTAATCGTTGCGGCATCGATTCGGGCGCTGGAACGGAACCGCCTATTCGGTTCGATCAACCCGGACCGAAGCCGGGTCAGTCGCCCGGATCGACATCGACCGCAGTCCCTGCACGGTTCGGTTCACGGTCGCCGAATGGCGTGGTGACGAAGACCAGTCCGGCGGCCGCGACGACGATGATCAGGCCGGTCGCAGAGAGCACGGTGACCAGCCCCATCACGTCGGCCAGCGCGCCGACGACGAATTTCCCACCGGCACCGGCCAGCATACTGCTCATCGAGACCCCCGAGAGAACCGTCGCCCGGCCGACGTCGTCGATCCGATCGTTCAGGTACTGATTCCGAATCGGGTTGAGGATGGTTCTGATCCCCCGGTTGGTGAAGAACAGTGGGACGAGTGCGAACGGAACCAGCGCGATGGCGATCGAGGCGACGCCGTAAACCGGAAGAACCAGCGTGTAGGTCAGGCGAACGCCAAGCCGGTCTCGAACCCAGCCGGCGGTCGCCGCCGCACCCCCGGAGACGAGTTTGAACGCGGCGTAGAGCAATCCGAAACCGGCGACCGGGAGCCCGACCGATTCGAGTCCGGGTTGCTCGAACACCCTGATGACCTGATACAGCATCGAAATCAGCGTCACGTACGCGACGAACCATCTGATATCCGTCCGGGCGAACGACACTCGCAGTGAACGGATAGCCTCGTGAACGGTGAACGGCTCCGCGTCGGGCGCATCCCGGTCCGCCGCCGCAGGCGACGTCGGTCGCGACCGCGGCGCGGTGATCAATAGCGGAATCCCGACCACCGCGACGAGTGCATTAGCGAGAAAGGGAACCTCCCAGCCGTATCCGACGAGGAAACCCGCCGACGCGGCCATCACCGCCTCGAATCCCAGTTTGACCGTCGTCGCTCGACCGCGAACGCGAGTGAACTCGTCCGCCTCGCCCTCTCTCGCGAGGAGTTCGTAGAGCCAGGCGTCCGCCGTGCCCGAACGAAACGCCCAGCCGATCGCCCAGAACGCGTGGAGCGCGACGTAGCCGAGCGGCGTCTCGACGACGGTGTAGCCGACCATGAACGTCGCGATAATCACGTTTCCGAGCAGGAGGCTATTCGGTCGACTGAGCCGATCACCGACGTACCCCGTCGGAATCTCCGCGAGGACCATCGCGACGGAGAACGCCCCCAGAACGAGGCCGATTTCGTCGAGTCCGAAGCCGCGAACCTGCTGTAAATACACGACGCTCACCGGGAGATAGAAGCCGTTCGAGACGGTGATCCGGTAGGCGTAGAATCGCCACACCGTTGCATTCGTCTCGTTCGTCGTCTCGCTCATCGTATCGAGTGAACCGGCCGCAAGACCCGTAAACGTGTCCGAAAATTGATTATTGTAGCGTCGGCGACCACACTCGATTGCAGTAACACAGGTTACACTTGTTCCGGCGTCTGTATCGGGTACCTCCGGGTCGCCCAGCACCGGATGCCGATAGCATGGTCGTATCGACACGGGTTCAACTGCAGTCGAGAGAGGGCCGCACCGGTCCCAACCGGCGTCGGTTGGCATCCCGGCCGAGGATCGTTCGGTCAGTCGTCAGTATACTCGGGCGCTTCGTCGCCCTCCTCGATCGGCTCACCGGGGGCCGCGTGACCGGGTGGGCCCTCGTCTTCGATGACAGCCTCCGTCCAGTTCCCGACGCGGAACCAGACGACGGCGACGACGAACGTGGCGGCCATGCCGACGGCGTAGGCGATCCAGATACCCGCAACGCCGTAGTCGATCGAGGGGACGGTTGGGATCGTAATCGACGTGTATGGAACCGTCACGGCCGTGAACGCGAGGACGAGCGCGACAGGCACGCGAAACACCCAGCGTGACAGGAGGGAGAGGACCATCGCTTCGCGAGTGTTGCCCGCCCCGCGGAACGCGCCCTGGATGACCATCACGGCCGAGAAGAGCGCCCAGAAGGGGGCGACGATCCGGAGGAAGACAACCCCCTCTCGGATCGTCGCCCGTCTGTCGACGAACACGCCCATTGCCTCGTGGGGGAAGCCGAACGCCAGCGCCGCACAGACGGCGATGAATCCCATCGTTCCCAGCGTCGCGGTTCGGGCCACTGTCCGCGCTCGCTCGGGCAAGCCGGCACCCAGGTTCTGCCCGACTCCGGACGCGGTCGCCTGGCCGACCGCCCCCGAGACCGACCACGTCACCGACATCAGTCGAACACCGATGCCGTACGCCGCGATCGCCGCGCCACCGAACCGGGCGACGAAGCCCGCCATGGCCACCGACGCAAAACTGCGAACCCAGCCATCGAGCGTCGCCGGGTATCCGACGTCGAGCAACCGGTAGAGCATGGCCGGATCGGGTCGGAGATCCCCGAGATGGAGTTCGACGCCGTACGTCCCCTGGAGTAAAATGTAGATGCCGGCCGCCGTCGCCACGCCGCGTGAGATGAACGTGGCGATCCCGGCCCCGCGCGTCCCCAGCGCGGGGAACGGACCCCACCCAAGAATGAAGAACGGGTCGATGACGACGTTGATCCCGGCCGAGATGAGCACCAGCCACATCGCGGTTCGGGTGTCGCCAGCGCCCTGGAGGGCCGATCGAAACACGAAGAAACAGAACGTGAGCGGGAGCGTGAGGAAGATCACCTCGATGTAGGCGAGCGAATCGGCAAACACCGGCCCCTGTGCGCCCATCAACCGAAGGATCGGTCGTCTGAAGTACAGGCCGACCGCCGCGAGCACGCTCGACGCGGCGATCGCCAGTAGGATCGACTGCGCGACAGCGTGATCGGCCGTCCGTCGCCGATCGGCGCCGACGTACTGGGAGACCAGCGAGATCGTCGCCGCGGTCAGCCCCATCGCCGTCGAGACGAACATCCACGAGAGCGGAAACATGAGCGAGACCGCGGCGACGCCGACGTCCTGATCGCCCGGAATCTGCCCGACCCAGAACATATCCGCGAGGTTGTAGACCGTCTGCAGCAGGTTTCCGAGGACGAGCGGCCAGGAGAGGTGAAAGAGTTTGGGCGTGATCGCGCCCGTCGTCATGTCGATCCCCTTGCGGTCTGGCTGTGACACGAGTAACTCTCGCGTGGGGACTCGTGGAGTCGGTAGTTAAATGGTGGCACTCCACGGTGCCGTTGCCGGTACGGATCCGCGCTCGGCGTCAAGAGTTGCAATCAGCGGCGTAGACGACGGCCGTGCCGGCATCTGAACGTTGATGGCGGCCGACCGAGACGGTGTGGGTATGTCACACGATCGGGAACGGTCTCGAGCGCGGGAGCACGCATCGCTCGACCCAGAAACCGTCGATACGATCGACGAACTGCTCCGGAACCGACTGGCCGAGGACGACATCCCCGGCCTGAGCCTCGCGATCTCCGACCGGGACGGCGTCCTGTACGCGACGGGATACGGGTCGCGAGACATAGAGTCCAACGACCCGGCGACGTCCGAGACCGTCTACGGCATCGGCTCCGTCTCGAAGTCGTTCGCCTCGCTCGCGACGCTCCAGCTCGTCGCGTCGGACGAGCTGGCGCTCGACGATCCGGTCACCCACTACCTCGACGTCGATATTCCGGACGAAATCACGCTCCACCACCTCCTCTCGCACACGTCTGGCTTTCCCTCGCTCGCCGTGAGCGAAGCGCTCCTTGGCAGGCAACTGGGAATCGGCGAAGCCGGCGTCCCACTCGGATCGCGTGAAGACGTCCTCGCACACGTCGAGAGCGCAACGGACGAAATCACGGACGACCCCGGCGAACACTGGCAGTACTACAATTCGGGGTACACACTCGTCGGCGAAGTCATCGAAACAGTCACCGGAACCGCCTACACCGACCACGTCAGTCGGAAAATTCTCGGCCCGTTAGCGATGGACCGCTCCACGTTCGACGGCGACCGGTTCGACTCGTTCGAGGATCGGATGACGCCCTACTTCGCCGAGGACGACGAGCTAACGCCGTATCCGCTTCCCATCCGCGAACACAGCGCGGCCGCGGGCGGACTGCTCGCACCGGTGACGGACCTCGTCCGATACCTTCGGATGCACCTGCGAGGCGGGGAGCTCGACGGCACACGACTCTGCGACGAGGAGACGCTGCAACGAGCGTACGAGGCGCACGCCGAAACACCGGCCGGGCCGTACGGCTACGGCTGGCGAACCCGCGACGTCGGCGGCGAGTCGCTGATCGGTCACGGCGGCTCGATAGCCATCTCTACGGCCTACGCGGGATTCAGTCCAGACCACGACGTCGCGATTGCCCTCCTGGCCAACACGTCGCCAGGCTACGGCCTCGCCGAGCTCGGGAAAGGGGTCTTCGCGGCTCTGACCGGAACTGACCCGGAGACGCTACCGTTCTTCAGCCGACGAGCCCGATTCGAGGAGCTCAGTGGCGAGTACGAGTCCTACCGCGGAATCAAGCGAGCCGCAGTGGAACCGGCGGGTGGAACCCTCCGACTCAGGATCGGTGGGCCGATCGACGGCGATGGGGAGTGGCAACCGCTCGTTCCGACCGACGTCGAGGCCGGCCGGTTCGACGCGGTCTCGGCAGCCGGTGACCGGATACCCGTCCGGTTCGTTCGCAAAGGCGGAGACCTGAGTTGCTTCATCGATCGCTGGCGTCTCCACCAGTGCTGAGGCGAGGCGAGTCGCGATCGATTCGATACCGTCGCACCGACCTCGGTTTGACAGCCGACGGAGCCGAACACCGTCACGTCAGACTCTCTCCGCGACGTCAGCCTATCCGCGTGGACCTCACGTGCGCGCAACGCCCGCGTACGACGCGCACACCCGCGCTGTCTTGCGATTAGCGCCGAAACGGTTATGGGGGCAACCGGCGTAGCCGCCCCCAATGACGACCGGCACGAACCCCGTGGGAGGTGCGCCAGCGTGGAACTGATAATTACGGAGAAGGACAACGCGGCGAGACGGATCGCCGACATCCTGAGCGGCGAGTCCATGCAGTCGACGCGCGAGAACGGCGTCAACGTCTACGAGTGGGGCGGCACACGCTGCGTCGGGCTCTCCGGTCACGTCGTCGGCGTCGACTTCCCGCCGGAGTACGGCGACTGGCGCGACGTCGAACCGGTCGAGTTGATCGACGCTAGCGTCGAGAAACGGCCGACGAAGGAGAATATCGTCGCCACGCTCCGACTCCTCTCCCGGCGAGCCGAACAGGTCACGATCGCGACCGACTACGATCGCGAAGGGGAACTCATCGGGAAGGAGGCCTACGAGATCGTCCGCGACGTCGACGAAGACGTGCCAATCCGCCGCGTGCGATTCTCCTCGATCACGGAGAACGAGGTCACGCGGGCGTTCGACCAGCCCGAATCGCTCGACTTCGACCTGGCGGCCGCGGGCGAGGCCCGCCAGATCATCGACCTCGTCTGGGGCGCGTCGCTGACCCGATTCCTCTCGCTGTCGGCCGGCCAGCTCGGCAACGACTTCATTTCGGTCGGGAGAGTCCAGAGCCCCACGCTGAAACTCCTGGTCGATCGCGAACGCGAGATCGAAGCGTTCGATCCGGACGACTACTGGGAGCTGTTCGCAGAGCTCGCAAAAGACGAAGACGAGGGAGACGCGTTCGAAGCCCAGTACTTCTATCGCGACGAGGACGACAACGAGGCCGAGCGGGTCTGGGACGAGTCGATTGCCGAGTCGGTCTTCGAGACGCTCTCGTCGGCGAGCGAGGCGACGGTCGTCGACGTCAACCGACGAACGCGCACGGACACGCCGCCCGCCCCGTTCAACACCACGCAATTCATTCGGGCGGCCAGCGCGATCGGTTACTCGGCCAAGCGCGCGATGTCGATCGCCGAGGATCTCTACACTGCGGGGTACATGACCTACCCGCGAACGGACAACACGGTCTACCCGGACGATCTGGATCCGGAGGCGCTGCTCGACGACTTCGTCGGCCATCCGACGCTCGGCGAGAGCGCTGAGGACTTACTCGAGACCGACGACGACCTTGTCGCCACCGAGGGCGACGAGGAGACGACCGACCACCCGCCGATCCACCCGACGGGCGAGATCCCCGCCCGCGGCGAGGTGAGCGACGACGAGTGGGAGATCTTCGAGCTCGTCGTCCGCCGATTCTACGCGACGCTCGCCGATGCCGCTCGCTGGGAACACCTCAAGGTCGTCGCCGACGTCGCCGACCACTCGCTCAAGGCGAACGGTAAACGACTCGTCGAACCGGGCTACCACGCCGTCTATCCGTACTTCAACACGAGCGAGAACTTCGTCCCCGACGTCACCGAGGGCGAGACGCTCGCGCTGTCCGATGCCGAGATCGAGGAAAAGCAGACCCAGCCGCCACGGCGGTACGGCCAGTCCCGCCTGATCGAGACCATGGAGGAGATGGGTGTCGGGACGAAGTCGACCCGACACAACATCATCGAGAAGCTCTACGACCGGGGTTACGTCGAAGACGATCCGCCACGGCCGACGCGGCTCGCGATGGCCGTCGTCGATGCCGCCGAGCAGTTCGCCGACGAAGTGGTCAGCGAAGAGATGACCGCCCAGTTAGAGGCCGACATGGACGCCATCGCCTCCGGCGAAGCCAGTCTCGACGACGTCACGGCGGAGTCCCGCGAGATGTTAGACGAGATCTTCGACGAACTCGCCGACTCGCGCGACGAGATCGGCGACCACCTCCGCAAGTCGCTCAAGGACGACAAGCGCCTCGGCCCCTGCCCCGAGTGCGGCGAGGACCTCCTCGTTCGACGCAGCCGCTACGGCTCGTACTTCGTCGGCTGTGACGGCTATCCAGACTGCGAGTACACCCTCCAGCTCCCCTCGACGGGGAAACCACACATTCTGGACGACACCTGTGACGAACACGACCTGAAAGAGATCAAGATGCTCGCCGGGCGCCAGACGTTCGTCCACGGCTGTCCACAGTGTGCGGCCGACGACGCGGGCGAGGGGCCGGTGATCGGCGACTGTCCGGAATGCGGTGCTGAGCACGGCGGCGAGCTCGCGATCAAGACCCTCCAGAGCGGCTCACGGCTCGTCGGGTGTACGCGCTACCCCGACTGCGAGTACTCGCTCCCGCTGCCACGTCGCGGCGAGATCGAGGTGACCGACGAGCGCTGTGACGAACACGACCTGCCCGAGTTACGGGTGCACGGCGACGATGACGACGAACCCTGGGAACTCGGCTGTCCCATCTGCAACTATCGGGAGTACCAGGCACGCGAGGCCGAGAGCGGCTCCGACCTAGAGGCCCTCGACGGCATCGGGGCGAAGACCGCGGAGAAACTCGCGGCGGCCGGCATCGAGAGCGTCGACGATCTCTCGGACGCCGATCCCGACGCGATCGCCAGCGACGTCGACGGCGTCAGTGCGGACCGAGTCCGAAGCTGGCAAGCAAAGGCCTGAACGGCGGATCCACTCCGAGATGATCCGGCTGGAACACGTTCTGTTGCGATAGCCGCCACCGGGAAGCTTTTGTGAGATTCGCGCCGATGTGTGAGCGTGTTCGAATCCGTCGGAACGCTCGCTGTTGGCGCCGTCTTCGGCCTGGCTCTCGCCGCGCCGCCCGGCCCCATGAACGCCATCATCGCCGAAGAGAGTGTGCTCCGGGGCTGGTATCCGGGAGTCAAAGCAGGGCTCGGCGCGTTCACGGCAGACGCACTCTTCTTCGTCCTCACGCTGGTCGGCGTCGTCGCGGTGATCGACGCCCAGCCGGCGATTCGACCCCTCCTCTACCTGTTCGGCGGTGTCCTGATGTGTTACTTCGCCGTCGACGCGTTCCGAAGTGCGAAAGACGCCTTCGCCTCGCGCGTCGATAGCGACGATCCGGCCGCCGGATTCCGGAAGACGTTCGTCCTGGCCGCCACGAACCCCTACCAGATCGGGTTCTGGCTCACGGTAGGCGTCGGCCTCCTCGAGGAGGGGACGCTCGACGTCTTCTCGCACGTCCCGTACGTCGGCGCCGACCTCGCCGGGTCGCTCGTCGTCGAGACCGGGTCACCGACGCTCTTGCTCGGCTTCTTCGCCGGGATCGGACTCTGGGTCGTCACGTTCCCGGCGACGCTCGTCGAGGCGGAAAACCGGGTCGACGAACTCGCGCCCGTCATCGCCAGTGCGAGTGGCCTCGTCCTCGCCGGATTCGGCGTGCTCTTCCTGACGATGGGCGCGACGGGACTGCTCTAGAAGAACGGCGTCGAAAAACGAGGGCGTTCGGCGCTCACCATTTTAGCCCAGGACGTACCTGAGCCGTGGGTAGCGCTCGAGGAGTGGTCGACCGCCCACGCGGAGCCGTTCGATGCGGCTGTCGAGGCCGGCCATCCGTCCCGCCGCGAACGCCCCGATCGCGAGGAAGACGAACGCGTAGACCAGCGTCGAGTCGAACAGGGCCAGCCAGTCCCCCGCCCAGCCGCCGAGGTAGAACAGGGTCATCTGCATCGCCCCGCCGAGCGCCGCCAGTCGAACGAACGCACCCGTAATCAGGGCGATCCCGATCAGGAGTTGGGTCGCCGGGACGACCACGTTGATCGTCTCCAGGACGATCGGCGTCTCGGCCATCGCCGCGTAGAGTCCACTCACGGGACTCGCGGCATCGACACCGTGGACGAGGAAGCCGCTCGCGTCGAACGGCCACTCGCTCACCTTACCGAGGCCGGCGAACAGCATCACACCACCCATCACGATTCGTAACGCGACTACCGTCCACGCGCTGAGTGCGTGGGGTGATCCCGAAAGGGAAATTCCTCCGTACTGGGCCTCGAGCCGGTTTGCGTTGGTCGTTGACATCGTCGGTCACCTCTACAGATACACCAAGGTGCCAACATCACCTATAAGAGGACGGCCGTTCCCACCGCCGAAGAACGGCTCTCAGCAGGCGGGAGTCATCGCACCGGAAAACACCTGAGCGTAGTACGTGATCCCGCTCCGGAGTTACTCGCCCATCCCGGCAATCTCGTCTTCGAGCCACTCCCGGAACCACTTGACTCGTTTGAGTCGCTGGTGTGCCAGACTCTGGGCCGTCTCGCTCTCGACCCGGCTGACGGCATCGACGCCTCGTTCGAGGACGCGTTCGACCATCTCGTCGGCGTCCATGTGCACGCGAGACTCGTATCCCATCCTGAGGAGCATCAGTGCCGTCCCGTTCGCACCGACCTTATCGAGCAGGTCGGCCTCGATGAGACACTGCGTCTCGAGTGGCAGATCGCTCACCGATCCCTGATAGGAGTGGTTCTCCACGGCACGAGCGACCTGATCGACGAACGACTCGGGGTATTCTCCCTGTGACTGCAGGTACTCGCGTGCGATCCGGGCACCCGCTTCGGCGTGGCGATCCTGGGCAGTCTCCAGCTTCGCAACGTCGTGAAAGACCGCCGCAGTCTTCGTCACGTCGACCGCTGCCCCCTCCGCCTCGGCGATGTCGGCGGCGAGATCGGTCACGTTCAGAATGTGATTGTGGCGGTACTCCGCGGAGTGCCACGGATACCAGCGCATACGGCCGCCATCGTCCTCTTTCTCGACGCTCGCGGCGAGGTACTCGAAGACGAATCGCTTCATAGCCTCGTACTCCGCGTCGCTGACGTCCGGTTCGGTTATTTCGACGCCCACGATAGATCCCTCCGATAGTAGACACGTCCGTCGTTCATTACGTGGATATTGGGCAGATTGGGTCTTTAGCCTTTGGTTCGGGTGCAAATCTGTAATCGGCTGACGAATCGGTGTCCGCATGTGGCCGCAGACGGTGTCGTTCCGACCGTCAGCGGCGAAAGTCCGTTAGAGTCAAACGCGCCGGGGTCGAATCCCCGCCCATGAGTACCGAACAGGCGGGTCGATCGATTCGCTGTCTCGTCGCGAAGGTCGGCCTCGACGGACACGATCGTGGGGCCCACGTCATCGCCCGGGCCTTCCGCGACGCTGGCTTCGAAGTCATCTACTCGGGTCTGCACAAGGCGCCCGAAGAAATCGTTCAGGCGGCCGTCCAGGAGGACGTCGACGTGCTCGGGATCTCGATCCTCTCCGGCGCACACAACACGCTCGTCCCCAAGGTCATGGACGGCCTCGAAGAGTACGGGGCCGCCGAGGATACGCTCGTACTCGTCGGGGGCGTCATTCCCGAAGAAGACCGCGAGGGACTCGCCGACGAAGGCGTCTCCGCGATCTTCGGCCCCGGCACCTCGATCGAGGAGACGATCGAGTTCGTCCGCGAGAACGCCCCCGAGCGATGAGCGACGAGCACGCAGGCGGGAACGCCGCTCCCGAAGACAGGCTCCCCGATGGCGGTGAGGCCGCTCACGAACCGTCGCTCGTCGACCGATTGCTCGCGGGCGACCACCGGGCGCTGGCTCGCACCATCTCGACGATCGAGAACCGCCAGCCCGGCTACCGCGAACTGGTCTCGGACCTCTACGATCACACCGGAACCGCAGACGTCATCGGGGTGACCGGCTCTCCCGGTGCCGGTAAGTCGACGCTCGTCGACAAATTGGCCGAGACCTACCGCGAGCGCGGCGAGACAGTCGGCATCATCGCGATCGATCCCTCCTCGCCCTTTACCGGCGGGGCCGTCCTCGGCGACCGTATCCGAATGGCCTCGACGATCGGCGACATGGACGTCTTCGTCCGCTCGATGAGCGCCCGTGGCACCCTCGGCGGCCTCTCGACGGCGACGACGGACGCCGTCACCGCCATGGACGCCTTCGGCAAGGACAAGATCATCATCGAGACCGTCGGTGCCGGCCAGAACGAGATCGACATCGTCCGCACCGCGGACACCGTCGCCGTCCTCGTCCCACCGGGATCGGGCGACTCCGTGCAGACGCTCAAAGCCGGGATTCTCGAAATCGCCGACGTCTTCGTCGTCAACAAGGCCGACCGCGACGGCGCCGACCGCACCGTCCAGGAACTCATGGAGATGATCGAACTCGGCGACGGCCCGCGTTTCGGGGCAAGCGCCGGCCACCACGGTCCGGGGGCCACCCACGACGGGGATGCCGAGAACGAAACACAGGGCGACCACGAGGAGACCGACGGAGGCGACGTCGGCGCCTCCTGGCAGCCACCGATCGTCGAAACGATCGCGACCGACGGAGACGGAATCGACGCGCTGCTCGACGCCTTCGCCGATCACCGACAGTACCTGACCGAGTCGGGCGAACTCGCCGCTCGGAGCCACCGTCGCCACGCCGAAGAGATTCGGACGCTCCTCCGCGAGGATGTCCACGAGATGCTCGAAACCGAACTGGAGCGCCACGGCGGTGTCGACGGACTCGCCGAGGCCGTCCAGCGCGGCGAGACCGATCCGTACACCATCGCCAGCGACGTACTCGATCCCGTCGAAGGCTGTCTCGAGGAGCTCGACGTCGAGTGAGGATAGCACCGAGCGGGTAGCAACCGAGGTTCCAACCGCTGCGTTTCCATTTCTACCGCGGCCGAAACCCAACGAGCCGTTCGCCAGTCGTGTCCGTCTCGATGACCGTCGCCTCGACGGTGAGTCCGGGTTCGATCTCGTCCGGATCGAGTTCGAGGACGCGACCGGTTACTCGGATGGGGCCGAAGTCGACGATCCCGGTGGCGTAGGGTGCGTCGTCCGCGAACGCCGGGGTCGGAACGTGAGTGACCGTGAACGTGTCGAGTTCCCCGGCCGTGGGGAGCGCCGTCTTCGAAAGGTCCCCGGACCCACACTCGGGACAGACCCGTCGCGGTGGAAGTGAGCCGTGTCCCGCCGAACACTCGAGATAGAACGCCTGGTCGGTCTCCAGGGGGTCGAGCCAGTCGTCGTAGCCGTCGTGGCGAACGTCGTCGCTCATGCGACCACCTCCAGCGCGTCGCGCTGGCGTCCTCGCAGGAACTCACTGCGCTCGTTCATGCGACCACCTCCAGAACGTGGACCACACAGGAGGCCACCGTGCCACCGGCGTTGTGGGCGACGACGGTGTCGCCGTCGATCGCGTCACTATGTGGGTGATGACCCTCGAGCAGGTGAGTCAGTTCGACGAGCTGGGACGCGCCAGTCGCGCCGACCGGATGGCCCTTGGCCTTCAGTCCGCCGGAGAGGTTCACCGGAACGGGGCCGTCGACGGTCGTGTACCCGTCCCGAGCCGCGGTGATTCCCTCACCACGGTCGACGATGCCGAGCGACTCGATCGCCAGCACTTCGGCGATAGTGAAGCAGTCGTGGACTTCGGCCGCAGCGACGTCGTCGGCCGTGACACCGGCGTCTTCGTACGCCTGGACCGCGGCCTCGTCGGCAGCGGGCGAACGTGCGAGGTGCTCACGGTCGTGAAGTGCCATCCGATCGCCTCCCTGCCCGGAACCAGTGATGGCGACGGGGGCAGCGAGGTCGTGTGTCTCGGCGTACTCGTCGCTGACGAGGACGAGGGCCGCGGCGCCGTCGGAGATCGGACAGGAGTCGTAGAGCCCGAGCGGTTCGGAGACGGCGGGTGCCTCGAGGACCTCCTCGACCGAAATCTCCCGTTGGTACTGGGCCTTCTCGTTATCGAGGGCGTTCTCGTGGTTCTTCACGGCGACGTGGGCGAGGTCCTCCTTCCCACCCCCGTACTGATCGAAGTAAGCCGTGGCCATCAGGCCGTACGCACCGGGGAACGTCACGCCGGCACGGACCTCCCAGAGGTCGTCTGCAGCGATCGCGAGAGCCTCTGTCGCTCCTGCCGTCCCGAGGTGCGTCATCCGTTCGGCCCCACCGACCAGACAGACGTCCGATTCACCGTTCCGGATGCTGACGACGGCGTCTCGAATCGCCGTTGCACTCGAGGCACAGGCGGACTCGTACCGGGTTGCCGGAGCAGAGACCCCCGCCGCTTCGGCCATCAGCGGTCCCTGGTGGCCCTGGTGCTCGGCGAGTTCGCCCATGAAATTTCCGTACCTCACCATCTCGACGTCCGATCGCGAAACGTCGGCGTCGTCGAACGCAATATCGGCAGCCTCCGCGAACAGGTCGCGACCCGTTCGGTTCGGGCTGGCTCCGAACGACGTCAGTCCGACACCCGCGACGCGCACCTCACTCATATGTAGCCATCTACGAGACGGTCCGGTTAATACCTCGTGGTTTATGCACCGCATGTATCCGTCGACACCCTGCCACAGGGTGCCAGCGACCCACGTTGGGTACTTACCGTGACGCGCTTTCAGGCATGAAAGAGTCTCACTACCGCTGCCTGCAACCGGGCCCATCGAGGCTAACTACATCGATTTCCATTACAAATGACTATAACCCCTGTCCAAAAGTGTTCGGTAGATATATACGAACCGTGTGACAATGCCACTCTCATGCCCGATACTGCTGATCGGCAGAACGTGGATAGCAAGCGACGGAAGATGCTCGCCCTCATGGGAGGGAGTGCAACAGTCGGCCTGGCCGGCTGTTCTGCGCTGTTGGGAGACGACGAAGAGGACGACGAAGACGGCGGTAACGATGGCAACGACGGCGACAGTGACGCCTTCGTCGGCGCGCCGGACGATTACGCCACCCACGCAGACAAAGCACAGGCCGCATGGAACACGGTCGTCGACAACGCCGGACCTGAGGGAGCCGACATCCGGAACGAATCCTACGTCGAGATCGAAGAGGCCGTGCGGGATTCGCAGATCATGATCCCGCTCTTCCACCCCAAGGAAGAGCGGTTCTGGTACGACTACGTCGACGTGCCAAAGATCGGTCCCCTCGGTGGCCACTTCCAGCAACACCACAATACGAACGTCGAAGGCGATACCGAACTCTCCCTGATCAATGCGACGTTCGACACGCTCGACCCAGTGATGTCGGACGATACGGCCTCGAGTGAGGTTCAGGTCAATATTTACGAGACACTGACGCACTTCCCAGACGGCGTCCCAGAACTCGAAGACAAACTCGTCGAGGGCTACGAAACCTCCGAGGACGACCTGACCTGGACGTTCACCCTCAAACAGGGGGTTCAGTTCCACGACGGAACGGAACTGACAGCGGACGACGTCTACTACTCGATGCGTCGGCTTGCCGAGTCCGGTAACAGCGTCCGGGCGAGCTTCGTGCTCGACGCTCCAGCCGGCCTCGGGATGGCATACGAAGCCTCCGACGAAGAGGAAGAGGGAGCGTACGATCCGGTTCCCGACGGACTCGAGATGGAAGTCGTCGACGACTACACGTTCGAGTTCACCATCCGCGAACCGAACCCGGCCGTCCTCGACATCCTCTCGTACGGTGGCTTCGGGATCGTTCCCGAAGGGACCGTTGGTGACATCGAGGGCTACGACGGCGAAGTCAGTCACGAAGAATTCACCCAATCGTACGCGAACGGGACCGGCCCCTTCGAGCTCGATTACTTCACCGTTGGGGAGGACGTCCGTCTGACGGCGTTCGACAACTATCACGACGGTGCCCCGGCACTCGATTCCGTCCACTGGGAGATCATCGAAGACGATACGGCGATCTGGACGTACTCGATGGAGCAGAACGCCGACATTATCGGCGTCCCACAGGCGCAGTACGATCCGTCACTCATCGACGTCGAGGGGACGGACGACAGAGGTCGTGAAGTCGGTACGTACGGCCCGGTCGAAAACGGCGAAGAAGTTAATTACCTCAGTTTCGCCGGACTGGGCGTATACTACTTCGCGTACAACGCCCAGAACGTCCCTGTGGAAGTCCGACAGGCGATCGCCTACGTGACGGATCACGAAGAACTCGTCAACAACTTCCTCGACGGGCGTGGCTTCGAAGCCTTCAGCTTTACACCACCCAGCATCTGGCCGACGGGAGCGGACGGCTACGAAGACTACGTCTCTGGTTGGGCCTTTGGTCCCAACGAGACCGACCGAGACAGTGCGGGTTCGGTACTCGAAGCGGCAGGCTTCACCGAAGACGATCCGTTCCAGGTCACCTGCACGACCTACGAGAGCCAGCTCTTCCAGGACATGGCACAGAACATCAACGAGAAGCTCTCTGGACTGGGCGTCGAGATGACCCTCGAAGAGACCCAGTTCAGTACGCTTCAGTCGCGGGGTGAGGACGGCGACCTGCAGATGTACTCGCTCGGCTGGGCCTGGAGTTGGCCGTCCGCGTCGTACGGTCACTTCGGATTCGAGCCGAAGAACACCGACACCTCCGGCATGCCCGGTGACAACAACGGATACTACCTCGACTGGCAGACCAACCTCGAGGACGAAGCGTAACGACAGTCGCATCGTCGACGACCCGTTTTTTGCAGTATTTGTGGCGAACTGCGCTGAGCGGTAGCTACTACAATCGTCTACTTCTCCGACCTCGTCACCGCGAACTGACCAAGCGACGAAAATGAAATAGCATACAGTAATCTCTAAAAGAGATCAGGAGTTCGGCGTCATATCACCAGCCAACCGCGGGTTGTGGGAAGCGATAACAGAACGTTTACAACGATTGCATCGAAGTAGCGAAGTGAGACGAATGTACAAAGGACAGGGCACGCCTCTCCGATTACCAGGTGAGCAACGATGAGCCGCTGGAGCTACTTCCTCAAGCGGTTACTGTTGTCAGTTCCGGTCGTATTCCTCGTGTTGACGTTCATCTTCGTCATGCTTCGAATGGGACCGATCGACCCCGTTGCCGCTCGACTCGGACCGGAAGCAACCGGCGCAGACGCCCAACGAATGCGAGAAAATCTCGGGCTCACTGACCCACTCTGGGAGCAATATACCGAATTCATCGGTAGCTTCCTGTCGATGGACCTCGGCCAATCGTGGGTCGTCAGGCCAGGGCAAACCGTCACGGACATTATCGTCGTGTCGGGCCCACCGACGCTCTGGCTCGGATTCTGGGCGGTCCTCCTGCCGCTCTTCATCGGGATTCCGCTCGGACTCTATTCCGGACTCAACCCGAACACGAAAGGTGACTACTTCGCGACGATCAGCGCGATCCTCTGGCAGTCGATGCCAAACTTCTGGCTCGCAATCATGATCGTCGCGGTCCTCCGGCAGACACACGGTGGTGGGTGGCTGGGCTTCGACTGGTATACGTTCGGCCCAGAACTGCAGAGTATGACGGGAACGCCCGACCTCAATTTCATCGCGGAAGGTGGGGCACAGATATTCGGCGTGCTCCCCTCTCCAATGGCAATCAACTGGGGGGCGATAATGGTCGATATCAAGTTCATCCTTCCGGCCGCGCTCGTCCTCGGGTCCGCTTCGATGGCGGCTGAGGCACGAATTGGCCGGACGGCCGTCCTCGAGAACATCAACTCGAACTACGTCGAAACAGCCCGCGCCAAGGGGCTCAAGGAACGGACAATCGTCTGGAAACACATCTTCAGAAACGCACTGATTCCACTCGTCCCAGTCATCACGAGCGAAGCATACGTGTTGATCGGTGGATCAGTCATCATCGAGTATATCTTCAACATCAACGGACTGGGTAACATCTTCTTCCGTGCGATGACACAGGGAGACCTCCCGCTTGCGGGCGGGCTGTTGTTCTTCTACACGGTGATCATCATCGGACTAAACGTGTTCCAGGACTTCCTCTACACGATCATTGATCCGCGCGTGGGGTACGAACGATGAGTGTACAAACTGACAATACGGCCGCAAACGCATCGACGAGGGAAGAGGATACGACGCTTCGAGAGCGGATACGCCAAAACCCACGACCCGCGACCATCTGGTTCGCCGGGCTGGCGCTCCTGATCCTGCTCGAGTTCCCGAAGGTTATCGCGGGGATTTCTGCGATCGGCGGCGTCTTCGCATTCGTTCTGGATATCGCCCTGATGGTCCCCGACTGGATCGGGGGGAACGTTGGCGGCGGCGCTATCTCGTTTGTGGTCCACGACCTGGTGGCTATCGGGTTGTTGTTCGTCGCCTCGATATTCGTCAGTGGGTACATTCTCCCCTGGCACGTCGCAGAGCGATTCGACCTCGACGTCACACGACGTGGAAGCATCTATCTCGATCGGGCCGTCGCCACCGGCATCCTCGCCGCCATCGCGGGCATTCTCGCGTTCACCCCGATCGGCGCGCTCCTCTCGAACGAACTCAGCCTCTGGAGCTCCATTCTTGATTCGCTTACGGAACTCCCCTCACTCACGGACCGAGAACTCATCTCCAATCAGGGCTATCGATCACCCGATGGGAGCGGATGGGAAGGGACATTCCTCGGACTCGAACCCAAGCTGGCCTGGATGATTCGGGTCGGCGTCGTATACGCCTATGCGTTTGCCTTCTTGGGGTGGCTCTGGAAGGGGTACAACGTCTTCCGCGACCACTACCGTGCGGCAGATTGGACCCCCCGTGACGACACCCTCCGACGATTCCGTAACCACACGTGGGGACTCTTCGGACTCGTGGTCGTCATCATGTTCCTGGTGCTCGCGGTCTGGGCACCCACAATCAGTCCCGTCACCGCCGAGGCGAACATCTACTCGACGTACGAACACGAGGTAACCTACTTGGGAGACGACGGGACACTCGAGACGGTTACCCATGGGGTGGCAAATCTGGACAGTCAGTCCCGCGGGAACGAGAACGTCGGAATCTGGAGTTACGACGATTACGGTCGCTGGCAACCATTCGGAACGACACCACACGGCCAGAATCTCATGACACACCTCGCGTATGGCGCGCAAACCTCCCTCATCATCGGGGTCCTCGCGATTGGCCTCGGTGGCTTGATCGCGGTGCTACTCTCCCTCGTAACGGCCTACTACAAGGGAGTCGCCGACGTCATCACGGTGATCGCCAGCGACACGATCATCTCCATCCCGTTGTTCCTGCTCGTGATGATGCTCTCGGTGATCTTCAACGAGGGTGATCACTGGTTGGCGGAACCGATGGACGGTGGGCTGTTACTGGCCCTCATCTTCGCCTTCGCGTACTGGCCAGGACTCTGGCGCTCGATTCGTGGCCCGTCGCTACAGGTGTCCGAAGAGGAGTGGGTCGACGCCGCGAAGAGTTACGGCCAGACGCCGTTGAAAACCATGCGAAAGCACATGGCACCCTACATCGCCGGCTATATCATGATCTACGCGTCGCTGATCGTCGGTGGCGTCATCATCGCCACGTCGGCTCTCTCGTTCCTCGGTCTCGGGATCAATCCACCGACCCCCGAGTGGGGGCGACTCATCGCAGACGGACGTCAGTACGTCTCGGGACCGTCGTGGCACATCGCGACGGTTTCGGGGATCATGATCGTCCTCGTCGTCACCGCGTTCAACGCACTGGGCGACGGGATTCGGGATGCAATCGATCCCGAAGCAGACGTTGGCGGTGATGGTGGTGCGGCTGCAGGAGGTGGTGGATAATGTCTATGCAATCTACAGTCGGCAAATCGAAAACCAGGGCGGAACCGATCATCTCGGTGAGTAACCTGCAGACGGCGTTTTTCACCGAGAAAGAGACGATTCGCGCGGTCGACGGCATCTCGTTCGACATCCACCCGGGGGAAACGGTTGGTATCGTCGGCGAGTCGGGCTCAGGAAAAAGTGTGACGGCACGCTCGATCATGGGGCTCGTCGACTCACCGGGTCGTGTCCTCCCGGGGAGTTCGATCAGATTCAATCACCTGGATGCCGTTCAGGAGTATGCAGAACGGTTCCCCGAACATACCGTCGACATCGGGGCATACGAGTCACAGTACGATTCGGGAGAGATTCTCGATCACCCCTCGGTCGATGTCGGACCGGCAGAGCTGGGGTACGATCAGGCCGAAGACGTTCCCATCGAAGTGATCGTTGCAGCCGGCTTTACGGAGCCGTTCGACCGAGTATCCGACGACGACTTCGTGTTCGTGACCGGCGGTGATCCAGCCGTCCCCGAACAGATCACCGACGGCTTCATCGAACTCACCAACCTCTCGGGGGAGTCCCAGCGCCTCATTCGCGGTGGGCGTATCGCCATGATATTCCAGGACCCCCTGACCAGCCTCAACCCTGTTTACACGGTCGGCAACCAGATCAAGGAAGCACTGGCACTCCACCAGGGCCTGAAAGGCGAAGAAGCGACTCAGGAGGCAGCCGATCTGCTCGAGGCTGTCGGAATTCCCGACGCGCGCCGACGCGTAACCGAGTACCCACACCAGTTCTCCGGTGGGATGCGCCAGCGTGCGGTGATCGCCATGGCGCTGGCCTGCGAGCCCGACATGCTCATCTGTGACGAGCCAACGACGGCGCTCGACGTCACGATCCAGGCGCAGATTCTCGAGTTACTGGAAGAGATTCAGAACGAACGGGACGTCGGGATCATGTTCATCACCCACGACATGGGCGTGATCGCGGAGATCACGGATCGAGTCAACGTCATGTACGCCGGTGAAGTTGTCGAATCGGCTACTGTCACAGAACTCTTCAAGAACCCGAAGCATCCATACACGAATGGGCTCCTTCGGTCGATCCCTGGCCAACAGCAAGGAGATCGACTGGCGACGATCGATGGCACTGTTCCGACACCGAACGAGAAGGCGACGTACTGCCGGTTCGAACCACGTTGCCCCAAATCGTTCGACGAGTGCTCGGCAGTCCACCCGGAGCCAGTCCCGGTGAACGCGAACGCGGACGACCACAAAGCCGCGTGCCTGCTGTATCCCGAAGACAAGTCGACGGTGGCCGCCGTTGAGCAGCATCAAGAGCAAGGATATGCCACACAGGTTCCAAAATCACAGTCAACAGGTGGTGACGAATGAGTCAAAACGTCGTATCGTCTGATTCCACTCGGACGCCCCAGACAGCAGAGACGATGATCGAAGTCGACGAGCTGAAGACCTACTACGAGGGCAACAGTCTGTTCGGTGGGACGCCCGTCAAAGCCGTCGACGGTGTCACGTTCGACATCCAGCAAGGTGAGACGCTCGGCCTGGTCGGTGAGTCCGGGTGTGGAAAGACGACACTCGGTCGGACACTGATCCAGCTCGAAGAGGCAACCGGTGGAGAGATCCGCTTCGATGGAAAGGACATCACGACGCTCAGCCGCGACGAACTCCACCAGTGGCGGAAGAACGCCCAGATGGTGTTTCAGGACCCGGACTCCAGCCTCAACGATCGGATGACGATCGGAGAGATCGTCCGGGAGCCACTCGACGTTCACGAGATCGGGACACCGCGTGAACGTCGACAGAAGGTGAAAGAGTTGCTCGACACCGTCGGGCTCCAGCGCGAGCACTACTTCCGATACCCGCACCAGTTCTCGGGCGGGCAGCGCCAGCGGATCGGGATCGCGCGAACACTCGCACTCGAACCGGACTTCATCGTCCTCGACGAACCCGTCTCGGCACTCGACGTCTCCGTCCAGGCCGAGATTATCAACCTCCTCGAAGATCTCCAGGAGGAGTTTGGACTCACCTATCTCTTCATCGCTCACGACCTCTCCGTCGTCCGCCACATCTGCGACCGCGTCGCGGTGATGTACCTCGGGAACATCATGGAGATCGGGCCGACGGAGGAGTTGTTCACCGATCCGGCGAATCCATACACACACTCGCTGTTGTCGGCAATCCCTGAACCCGATCCGACCGCAGAGAGAGACCGGATCACGCTCCACGGGACCCCGCCGAACCCGCGATATCCCCCGTCTGGCTGTCCATTCAGCACCCGCTGTCCGGTGGCCATCAAACCAGAGGAGTTCAGCGATCTCGACCCCAACCTGTGGACCCGCATCGTCCAACTCCGAGAGGTACTCGGCGAGAGACTGCGGGCTGACCGATCCGTCCGTGAGCGAATTCGTGAGCGACTCGGCAAGGAGACGCGATTCGGAACGATGGAAGAGACGGTGAACGAGCTGTTTGGCGAGTTCGACCTTCCAACAGATGTCGAGACCGAGATCCATCAGATCGCGCATCTCGCCCAGTCCGATGGAGAGGCCGCTGCACTAGAGCGATACGGGACCGTCTTCGGCAGCATCTGTGATCAGCAGGATCCGCACTTCGTCGAGGAGGAAGATGCCGCTGACGAGGGGACGCAGGGAGAAAGAACGGCCGGCTCCGAGATATCCGGCCCGAACCATCAGAGCTACTGTCACAGACACAAAGCCGAGTTCGACGATCCCGAGGCAGTGATCAAGGCCCGCGACGTCTGATATGGGAGCCCGGGATACAGTTGCAGAATGGCTGCGCCAGCACGTCCCTGCCTGGATTTACGCGTGTACGTACGCGTTCGTCGTCGTAGTGGCACTCACCTGTGTGGCGCTCTTGTTCACCCTCCTGACCGGCGGTGACCTGGTCAGAGCCAAACTCTTCCTCTTTTTCGGAGGATGGATTTTGCTGGCCATTGCCACGGCCCAACTCTGGCCACAGCGGGGATCGGAGGACGAACCGGTTGACTCGTACGACGAAGCGGTCGAAACGGTGGCGCCAGATGGTCGAATGCAACGAATCGCCAACGCCATCCCGCCAGCACGGTGGGTCAGACGACCACCGCCACCGGAGCGCGTCTCGATGGCTGGAAAGCAGTTTCTCGCCGCCGTCGCAACCCTGGCTGTCTCCTTCTTCATAGAAACGGCACTCGGAGTGGCCTAATTACCGGGAAACTCCGTTCAACAGGACAGGTCGACGTGGGCTCTCTCGAAAAGAGTTATCCGGATGCTCTTCCCAGTGGGTTTCATGAGCGAGAATCAACCTGCAGACCCACACAGCGAGCGGGTGAAAGATGCAACCGCTGCAGAGACCGAAGCCTGGAAACAGGAACTCGAAGAGATGGAACAAATCGCCCAAGAGCGCCGAGACGACGGCTGGGAGGTCCTGACTATGAGCGCAGGGCATACGAATACAGTCAGCCGAGACGGTGACGCGGACGAGCAATTCGGCATTTGTCATATCGTCCCAGATAGTGATGCCGACGCGTTTGCGGAGTTTTACGACGAGGAATCGTTCACCGAGTATCTCGTGTACGGGCGTCCGATCGAAGCGTACCTGTACCTCGTTACCGAGTTGATCGATCCAGTGAACGAGCGCGCAGTCCTCATCGCTGGCCGATACAACAGAATGTACGCAGACGGGATGATTAGCGATGCCAACGAAGAAGGTGTCCTCTACACACACGTGCAGAAGATTAACGGAACTGTCGTTGGAAGCTTCGAGCACGAGACGTACGGCCCCCTGATCGGCGAGCCGGAAGAGCCCGGCGTAGCCGAGTAATCGGCTCCCGGACCGCCCGAACTGCCGGTACACCGCGTCTTTTTACCCGGGCAGCCGACTAGCGAGTACATGCCAACGCATTCTCTCGACGAGGCGATGATCACCGAGCTCACCGAGACCAGCGGCGTCCCTGGCTACGAAGATCGCGTACGGACACTCGTCCAGGATGCGTTCGACGAGTCGGTCGACCGGGTCCGAACGGACGCGATGGGAAACGTCGTCGGCACGATCGACGGTTCGGGCGACCACGAGGTCGCCGTCGCGGCCCACATGGACGAGATCGGGTTCATGGTCAGCCACATCGAGAGTGACGAGGATGGCAGTGGATTTCTCGAACTCGATCCCCTGGGCGGCTGGGACCCTCGTGTTCTCAAAGCCCAGCGCGTGACGGTCCACACCGAAGACGGCGACCTTCCGGGCGTCATCGGCTCACCACCACCGCACACGATGGACGCCGAGGAGCGCGAGGCCACCCCGGACGTCGACGACGTCTACATCGATCTCGGACTCCCCGCCGAAGACGTCGAAGATCGCGTCGCAGTCGGCGACCTCGTCACGATGGATCAATCGACGGAGACCGTCGGCGAGTTGCTCACCGGGAAGGCGATGGACGACCGGATCTGTCTCTACGCCATGCTTCAGACGGCCGCAGCGATCGAAGACCCCGACGCCACGATCCACTTCTGTGCGACCGTCCAGGAGGAGGTCGGCCTCCGCGGCGCACGGGCACTCGGTGTCGACGTCGATCCGGACCTGGCGATCGCGATGGACGTGACGGTCGCGAACGACGTTCCGGAGTTCGACGAGGGCGAGCACGTCACCCGACTCGGCGACGGAACCGCGATCAAGCTCAAGGACGGCAGCGTCATCACCAGCCCGAAAGTACACCGGCGATTCAAATCCATCGCCGAGGACGAGGAGATCGACTACCAGCTCGAAGTGCTTCCCGCCGGCGGGACGGACACGGCCGGCTTCCAGCACACCCACGGCGCAAAACCGGTTGGCGCGCTCTCGATTCCGAACCGGTACATGCACACCGTCACCGAAGCCGTCCACCGCGACGACGTGGCAGCGACGGTCGACCTGCTGACGGCCTTCCTCGAACGCGAGGACGGAACGGTCGACTACACGTTGTAGGCGCCAACAGCCACCCAGACGCGCTCGGGTGACGGTCTGGACGAAACGCTATTTTTCGGAACCACAACCCATATTAACTTCCTTTGGAGACGTGTTAGTATGAAACGGAGAACGGCCCTCACTGGCGTCACCGGTGCCATCGGCGTCGGTCTGGCAGGCTGTCTGACCGACATTGGCGACGACACAGAGCCCGAGACGGACGGTTCGACGGAATCGGACCCGTGCGAGAGCGGACGGAAGCTCATCGAAGCGATCGCGGACGAGGAGTACGAGCAGGCAGCAGAATACGCACCGATCGAGTTCGATTCCTCCCAACGGCTGTCGGCCATTGGAGAACTGTACAAGCGGGCGGAGTTGCCATCGATCGAGCAGATCGAGTGCGCGGGGACGACAGACGAGACAATCAGAGAGTACGATCGGGAGCTCGATGCCGACGTAGCAGACGCTGCCTCCGTCGAGTACGCGCTCACGACATCGATTGCCGACGAATCCGTCGACCTCACCGTCGAGGTAACGGCCATCGAAATCGACGGCGAGTGGTACACCTGGATTTCCGATGGGCTGGTGACGCAGGTGAATCCCGACGTCCGCACCGAGGGTAACGGAACCAACGCTGTGACGATCACGTTTGCCGACCGAGGCGCTGCCAAGCGAATCTACGTCCAGGGAGAGTCGATCGAATCACCGACCGATTACCAGTTGATACGCGAGGAAGAGTCGCTGACCCTCTCTACCGACGAAGTTGGAGCAGGGCGATTCGACGTGGTTGGGGAGGGATGGAACGGCCAGACGGAAGTCGTCTCCCAGTTCTCGCTCGGAAGGCGGGAAAGTTGGGCCGACGTCGAGGAAATCGTCTTCCGGGCGATGACGACGTCGTGGGTTGGCAAACAACCTGCCCACATCGCAGGCGTGGACAATCCGACCTTGATCCTCGAACGGGGCCGCGAGTATCGCATCGGCTGGGACGAGGGGAATGGGGCGGGGCACAATCTGGAACTGCGAAACGCCGACGACGAGGTCGTCGACGACTACGCGACCGAGGTGACGATGGAACCAGACGAGAGCCAGATTCTCACCGTCACCGCGACAGACGAACTGGCTACCTACCGGTGCGTGCCCCACTCGGGGATGGAAGGCGAGATCGAGGTCGTCGACGAACTGTAGTGCCGTCCTTCACTTCGTAGTCACGAACCGTCTCCCCCCACGGGCGCCTCACAACACCGACGACCCGGGCTGTTCGTGAACCGTGAGTTCGACGTCGCGAGTCTCACCCTCGATATCCGCGACCAGTCGACGGACGACCTTCTCGGCCTCGTCGTACAGCCGCGGCCGGACGAGTCCGATGACCCGGTCGAGCGAGACGAATCGGGGCAGGCTGATCGCGTTCGAATCGGCCGTGTGCGGGTCGTACGCGACGTCGAAGAACAGGCGACTCGCCGTCTCCACGTCGGGTGGGGCAGCGTCGGGGGCCGGTTCGATCCGCCACTCGCCGGCAGCGTCGACGTCTTCGCGGAGGCGCCACGCGAGCCGTTCGGGTGCGTCGATCGCGGTCACTTCGGAGCGAGCGGTGTAGGTGAGTTTCCACCACGAGAAGTCGAGATCGTAGCGCGTCCCGACCCCGCCGTCGCCGTCGGCCGAGACCGCATCGAGGACGGAGGCGTAGTTCGGGTACGTCCGAAAGTCCCTGACCGTCTCGAAGACGGTTTCCGGCTCCCGGTGAACGAGCGTGCTGAGGACGATCCGATCCACACTCGCTCATCGCGGGCGGGGAGGGTAAGCGTTACTCGTCCGCGCGGACGCGGATCCGCCTCGAGTCGAATCGGAACCGTTGTGGGGTCACCGACGGAGTGACACCCATGTACGATTGCATCGTCGTCGGTGGCGGCGTCGCCGGGTTGTCGGCCGGCCTGTTCACCGCCCGCGCCGAGCTCGATACGCTCGTCGTCTCGGCCGGAGAGTCGATCCTCGCCCGGAACGCGAGTCTGGAGAACTACCCCGGACTGCCGGCCGGGTTCGACGCGCGACGCTACCTGTCGATCGTTCGCGACCAGGCAGAAGCGACGGGCTGTACAGTCGTCGACGATCGGATCGAGAGTGTGGGCCTCACAGGCGAAACCGCCGGCGACCAGGATCGAGTCGTTCGGCTCGCGGGGGTCGACGACGACTACGAAGCCCGTCGGGTCGTCGCGGCTTCCTGGCCAGACAGCGAGTACCTCGTCGGGACCGAGGTCGAGCGAATCCAGCGCGGGAGCAAGTACGTCGTGTCGGTCGGTCGAGCCGGGCGGACGGCCGTCGACGGAATCTACGCGGCGGGCCGAATCGCCGACACGCCCCATCAGGCGATCGTCGCCGCCGGCCACGGCGCCACAGTCGGCCTGGCGGTGGTCCAGGACAGCGACACACCGTTCTATCACGACTGGGTCGCACCACAGGGATACTTTACCGGACGGGACCGCAACGTGCCGCCCGCCTGTGACGAGATCGAGGCCGACGAACGGCTGGCTCACGACGAGCGAGCGCGGACACGGTTAGCCCAGGATCTCGAGGAACCGTTCGACGACGAACCGACACAACATCCACGCGTCGCCGACGAATAACTGAGTAAAACCCGCACGCGTCGTGGGCGAATACCTGGCCAATCACTCACGCTCCGTCGACGTGTGATGGTCACCGTTTCGTTGCCAGTCGCGAAGCGCACACGACGGGTGGCGTTTCTTCCTGCCGGGCGCCGTCTACGGTGCATGGCAATCGTTGCGATCACCGGTGGCACCGGCAACGTCGGGCGACAGGCACTCGGTGCACTCGACGAGCACGAGACGACGATACTGGCCCGCAGCGATGCCGACGACATCGACGTCGTCACCCTCGACGTAACCGATCGGGACCGGTTCGTCGACGTCCTCGACGGGCACGACACGCTCGTACATCTGGCGGCGAACCCGTCACCGTGGGCCTCGTGGGACGAGGTGCTCGACGCGAACGTCGACGGAACGTACAACGCCTATCACGCCGCCGTCGAGAACGACCTCGACCGCGTCGTCTTCGCGAGTACGAACCACACGATGCACATGTACAACGCCGCCGACACGGCCGAGCCCGAGTCGCTCGTCGAACAGCCTCGCCCCGTGTTTCCCGACGACCCCCCACGCCCCGACTCACCGTACGGCATCAGCAAGGTCGCGGGCGAAGCCATCGGGACGTACTTCGCGGATCGCCACGGCCTGACGGTCGTCAACCTGCGCATCGGCTGGTTGCTGAACGACGAGTCGCTTCGTGAGACCCAGTCCGAGGACGACGACCACGCCAGGTTCGCCCGCGCGATGTACCTCAGTCCGCGAGACTGCCGCGATGCCCTTCGTAAATCCGTCACTCACAGCATCGAGGAGTCGCCGCTGACCTGTCACGTCGTCTCCGCGAACGACGAACGATACTTCTCGATCGTCGAGGCCCAGACGGAGCTCGGCTATCGACCGCGGGACAATGCAAGGCAGGTTCTCGACAGTGGGACATCGACTGAACAGGAGTAGATCCCAGGAGGCCACGACACGGGAGTCAGTGGTCAACGTTTAACCCGCCACGGCCGCATTCGTCGGATACCACATGCCGCAGCTCGAAGACGTGAACGTCGTACTCGGGGTGACTGGGTCGATCGCGGCCGTGAAGACGGTCGAACTGGCCCACGAGCTACGCCGCCGTGGCGCTTCTGTCAAGGCAGTGATGAGCGAGAGTGCGAGTGGGATCGTCCATCCCAACGCTGTCGGCTACGCAACCGGAAACGAGGCTGTCACCGAGCTTTCCTGGCGGGTCGAGCACGTCGAACTGTGCGGTCGCGACGGGTGGGCCGACGTCCTCCTGATTGCCCCGGCGACGGCCAACACCGTCGGGAAGCTTGCCGCCGCCATCGACGACACACCCGTCACGACGACGGCGACGACGGCGCTCGGCGCCGACGTTCCGGTCGTCGTCGCACCGGCGATGCACGAACCGATGTACGACCACCCGGGCGTGCTCGCGTCCTTAGAGCGGATCGAATCGTGGGGCGTCGATCTCGTCGATCCCCGGATCGAGGAGGAGAAAGCGAAGATCGCGACCGAGGACGCGATCTGTACGGCCGTCGCACGGGCGACGGGCGAGACACCGCTCGCAGGGGAGCACGTCGTCGTCACGGCCGGGGCGACTGCCGAGGCGATCGACCCCGTCAGAGTTCTCACGAACCGCTCGTCCGGACGGATGGGGCGGGCTGTCGCTCGCGCCTGTTACGTTCGCGGCGCGGACGTCACGCTGATCCACGGACCGATCGGCCCCCACTCGGTCGAAAAGCCAGCGAACTCGCACGACGAGACGCTACCCGACGCCGACGTGATCAGTGTCGAAACGACTGCCGAGATGATCGAGGCAACCCGATCGGCCTGCGAGACGGCGAGCGTCCTCGTCTCCGCAGCGGCGCTGGCAGATTACACGACCGACGAACGGGACGGGAAGATCCGATCGGGCACCGAGCGCGAACTGACGCTCGAACCGACGGCCAAACTCATCGATACAGTCAGGGCAGATCGGCCGGATCTGCCCATCGTCGGCTTCAAGACCGAGACGAGTGGCGACGAGCAAGCCATGATCGACGCCGCGCGAGACGTGCTCGACCGGGTCGGCCTCGCCTTCGTCGTCGCGAACGACGCCAGCGTGATGGGCGAAGACGAAACCAGCGCGTTGCTCGTTCACGCAGGCGACGTCGCCTCGTTTACCGGAACGAAGGCCGATCTGGCCGAGGAGATTGCACGCTCACTCGGGCAAGTCGTCTAAACTGCGCCGGCGCCAGCGATCAGTCAGGAAGGTTAAATAGAACGCGTTCGTGCCAACGAGTGACCGGATCCATGGCCGACAGGGATCCAGTACGCCTACCAATTCCAGTATGCTGCCCGATCACGCACCCACAGACCATCTATCGAAAGGCGAGGTATTCGAGGTGTTGCGTAACCAGCGACGGCGATTCGTCCTCCAGTATTTAAAACAGGACGACCGACCGGTCGAACTCGGAGACCTGGCTCAGCAGGTTGCCGCCTGGGAGTACGAAACGACGCTCGACGGCGTCACGCCCGAACAACGAAAGCGCGTCTACACCACGCTCCAGCAGACGCACTTGCCGAAGATGGACGAGTCGGGAATTCTCCTATTCGACTCCGACGCGGGGGTGATCGAGGCCACCGATCGAACCCGAGATATCAGCGTCTATCTGGAAATCGTCCCGGGACACGAGTTCGCCTGGCGAGAACTGTACCTCTCACTCGGAGCCATCAGTTGCGCACTGGTCGCGGCGCTGTGGGGTGGCGTCTACCCCTTCACGATCGTCCCGACACTGGGCTGGACAGCATTACTCGCGCTCGTCTTTACGGCGACTGCAGCCGTCCACATCTACCACGAACGGACGATGCGCCTGGGCTACGGGAACCACCCGCCCGAGCTCTCCTATCGGGACGAGACGTGAGCGCGAGCCGATAAGCGATCCGACGGACGGTCGACCGGGAAGCCAATCCTTTGAGCCGAGAGAATTCCCAACAATATTTTGATGTATATTCACTCTATCCGAGGCATTCGACATTCGTCAGGTTTTACTCCGCGTCGGCCCCACCAGCGACATGGATCAACTGGAACGGTCGCTTCGTGAGGCGCCGATCGTCGAGAAAGACGACGGCTACCAGTACTTCGTCCACCCGATCAGTGACGGCGTCCCAAAACTCGACCCCGGACTCCTTCGAGAGATCGTCATCAGGATCATCCGGAAAGCACATCTCGAAGAAGTCGACCGCATCGTCACCCCCGCTGCGATGGGAATCCACATCTCGACCGCCGTCTCACTCATGACGGACATACCACTCACGGTCATCAGAAAGCGTGAGTACGGCCTCGAAGGAGAGGTCGCCATCGCCCAACAGACTGGGTACTCCGAGAACGAGATGTACATCAACGACGTCCACGAAGGCGAGCGAGTCCTCGTTCTGGACGACGTCCTTTCGACCGGCGGGACGCTGGCGTCCGTCATCGACGCGCTGAACGAAATCGGCGCCGAGGTCGTCGACTCCGTCGCCGTCATCAAGAAAGTCGGCGGAGCGAACGAGGTCGAAGACAGCGGCCACCACGTCAAGACGCTCGTCAACGTCGACGTGGTCGACGGCGAAGTCGTCATCGTCGACGCGAACGGCGACGACTGACACCCTGTTCCGCGAGGGGACTATCCCGCCAGTTACGGCGGGAAGGAGTCACTGCAGCAGTTCGGTCGACTCGGTCGCGGCGTCACGTTCTTCGTGGAGATGGCACGCGGACTGATGGTCCCCAGCATGCTCGGTCGTTGCCGGTTGCTTCTTTGCACACGGCGAGATAAACGTCGTCTCGAGCAACTCGCGCGCCGCCTCCGGCTCTTCCGAGACGAGGTGTGAGAGGACCGTCTCGAACTGTTCTTCGGCCCGTTCGGATGCCAGCGGTGCATCGAGATCGAACTCGGTTCGGAGACGAGCCTTCAGGTCGGCGTCTGCCACTGCCTCCGTCTCACCCTCGGCAGCGAGTTGTTTTCGAACCGTCTCTATATCGATCGCGTCCGACAGCACCTGCTCACGGAAGGTAATTAGGTTCCGCCAGCTCGATTGCTCCAGGTCGAGGTCCGCCGGCTGTAGCACGCGATGACACCGCGTGTGGAATCGACAGCCGGATGGGGGATTCGACGGATCCGGGACCGTCCCGTGTAGCTCGATCTTGTCCATCGCCGCTCGGGGATCCGGCTGCGGAATCGACGAGAGCAACGCCTCGGTGTAGGGATGTTGCGGATTCTCGAACACCGTCTCGGTCGGTCCCAGCTCGACGATCTCGCCGAGGTACATGACCGCGACGCGGTCACTCACCTCCTGGATGACAGACATGTCGTGGCTGATGAACAGGAGCGAAAGGTCGAACTCCGTCTGCAGTTCGTCGAGCAACGACAGAATCTCCGCTTTGATCGACACGTCGAGCGCCGAGACAGGTTCGTCTGCGATGATCAGGTCCGGATTCAACACGAGCGCGCGAGCGAGCCCCAAACGCTGCTTCTGGCCGCCCGAAAACTCGTGCGGATAGCGATCGTAATCGTCTCGTTCGAGGCCGACTCGATCGATCAAGTTCTCGACGATGCGACGACGACGTTCGCGATCAGCCATCCCGTGAACCTGCAACATCTCACCGATGGCGTCGCCGACTGGCATCCGCGGATCGAAACTCGACGACGGGTCCTGGAAGATCATCTGGGCCTTCCGCCGGAACGACTTCAGTTCGCCACGATCGAACTCGGTGACGTCGGTCGTTCTAGAGGCAGACCCATCGTGGCCCGCCCCGAGTGAGCCGTTGTAAATGACCTCACCGTCGGTCGGCTCTTCGAGCCGGATAATCGACCGTGCAGCAGTCGACTTCCCACAGCCCGATTCTCCGACGAGACCGACGGTCTCCCCACGTCGGATATCGAAGCTAATCCCGTCGACAGCCCGCGCGGCACCGACTTGCCGGTTGAAGAAACCCTTTCGGATCGGGTAGTGCTTTTTGAGATTCTTGACGGACAGCAGTGGTTGCTCAGTCATCGCTTGGACTCACCTCGCCTGAAGAAGTACCAGTCTCCGGTATGTCGTACTCGACCACCGCTCGATCGTACCCCTCCTGATAGTAAAGACACGAGACGGCGTGACCGGAACCGATGTCGACCTCTCTCGGCTGCTCACCAACGCGACAGGCGTCCATGGCGTGCTCGCACCGGTCGGCGAACCGACAGCCGTTCGGTGGGTCGATGACCGACGGGAGTGAGCCGGGAATCCCACCCCCAGTCGCGTTTCGTCCCGGGAGACAATCGAGTAGTTTCTGCGTGTACGGGTGTGATGGATTGTCGAAGATGTCGTAAACATCGCCGCGCTCCATTACCTTTCCCGCGTACATCACGACGACCCGATCGGCGATCTGGGCGACGACGCCGAGGTCGTGCGTCACGAACAGAATCCCCATGCCGAACTCGTCCTGGAGTTCGTCCAGCAGGTTGAGGATCTCACTCTGGACGGTGACGTCTAATGCCGTCGTCGGCTCGTCAGCGATCAAGAGATCCGGATCCGCGACCAGTGCCATGGCGATCATGACGCGCTGTTTCTGTCCGCCCGAGAACTCGTGGGGATAGTCGTCGAACCGCGAACTGGCGTTCGCGATCCCGACGCGATCGAGGAGGTCGACAGCCTTCGATCGAGCGTCTGCCTTCGAAAGGTCCGTGTGAACCTGCAACGCCTCGACGATCTGCCAGCCCACCGTGTAACAATGGTTCATCGCATCCTGCGGGTTCTGGAAGATGTGCGAGATGTTGTTTCCTCTGATCGAGCGCAGCTGCTCTTCGGTCATTTCGAGCAGTTCCTCACCCTGGAACCGCACCGAGCCGTCGACGTGGCCGGGCGGCGTACTGATGAGGCGGGTGACCGATTCGGTGGCGACCGTCTTTCCGGACCCCGACTCGCCGACGATACAGACGGTTTCACCCGCGTCGACGCTGAAGTCGATTCCGTCGACGGCGACGACTTCGCCTTGTTCTGTGCTGAACGTCGTTTCGAGGCCTTCGACCTCGAGAAGTGGCGTCTCTGCCGTCATTATTCTGACTCGGCCTCCGCCTGCGGATTGAGTGCGTCTAGCAGTGCGTCACCGAGGAAGTTGAACGCCAATATCGTCAGGAAGAGGACGATACCTGGCGCGAGGACGATCCACGGCGCGAAGTCCAGTTCCGATCGGCCGGACGCGATGAGTTGCCCCCAGGAGGCAATACTCGGATCGCCGAGACCCAGGTACGACAACTGGGCTTCCGCGAGGAGGAAACCGGGGATGAGCAGCGTCAGGTTGGTGATGATGCTGCTCGCCGTATTCGGGACGACGTGTCGCCTGACCACCTGAAACGTGTTCGCCCCGCTGATCCTGACAGCGTCGATGTACTCCTCTTCGGAGATCGACAACGCCTTACTCCGCACGTACCGGGCCGTTCCGCCCCAGGCGAAGATCGAGAAGACGATGATGAATGTCGTCAGGTTTGCGCCGAACGCGTACAAGATCAACAAGAAGAATAACAGCGTCGGGAACGACAGGACGATATCGACGACACGCATGAGGATCTCGTCGACCCAGCCACCCGCGTAGGCGCTGACGGTGCCGACCGAGATACCGATCGCGGCGACGATCGTCGTCGTGATGAACGCGATCTTCATACTGATCGTCATCCCGTAGACGATCATGGTGAACACGCCCTTGCCGCTGCGAGTCGTTCCGAGCGGATACTCCCAGGTACCGTGACACATCCCCCCGGAGACCTCGCCGACACAGCTCGGGACGTTTCCCTCGGCCATCGTGGCGAAGACCGGCGGCTGGTGGCCGTGCATAATACTGGCCTCGGGTGCTTTCATGAGGAGCGGACCAAATATCCCCCCGAGGAAGACGATCCCGAGCCAGATCAGGCTGACCACGGCCGGCCGGTTTCGCCTGAATTCGCGCCAGTAGTACATCGTCATGCGCAGGTTCTGAAACAGCGGCAGGACGATGTAGAACAGAAAGAGGAGGATCGTGAAGATGAAGAAGTAATCGATCATCTCGAACGTCACGTCCCATCCAATCGCATCGAACGTTGGCGTTCGTTCGGGCTGGATCTCCATATCGTACACGTAGAGCATGGTCAACACAATCGACGAGATGACCATCCCGATCGTATTGATCGACGGAACGATGCTCTCCGAGTCGGAGACGGCATCCCAGTCGACCTGATCGAATCGTTCGTTACGTTCTAGTTCCATAGTATCTCTGTAATATTGTCTTGTTATCTGTCATCGAAGCTGATTCGCGGATCGACGATGGTGAAGACGAGGTCCTCGAGCAGGTTCCCAACCACGGCGATGAACGTGAAGATCAACGTGGTCCCGAGCAGGAGGTTCGTGTCCTGGGCGATGAGCGCCTGCCAGGTCAGCCTCCCGAGCCCTGGGATGGAGAACACGACCTCGACGAGTAGCGACGCGCCCAGGAACAGTGCCAGCAACTGCCCGACGACCGTCGTCGAGAGCGGCACGAGCGTCGGCCGCATGACGTGATAGGCGTACGCCCGAAACGGCGAGACGCCCTTCGCCTTCGCGGTCTTCATGAAGTCCGAATTCTGGAACTCTGCGGATTCGTTTCTCGAGACGCGCATGATTCCCCCGATGGAGCCCGTCACGAGCACGAACACAGGTAAGATGAGCTGTCTTGCGTTCTCTAAGCTGAAGACAGCCACCGTCGTGTCGTAGGTGACGGGGACGACCCGGAACCACACCCCGAAGATCAGGAGCAGCACGATCCCGAAGAAGAAGTTCGGGATCGCGTACCCGAAGAAGGCGAAGCCGGTTGCTAAGTGGTCCTTCCAGCTGTACATGTTCGCCGCCGAGTAGACGCCGACGAGCGGCCCCAGCACCAGCGTCAGGATCGTCCACGGAATCGAGTACTGCGCTGTGTAGTACAGCGAATCCATGACGGCCTCCGTCACTGGCTGGCTCCGCGAGTCGGACCAACCCCAATCCAGCGTAAAGACGTTCTCCACGAAGTCCATGTACCGGACGTGCAACGGCTGATCGAGTCCTCGTAGTTCCCGTGCTCGTTCCGCCGCTTCCGCCGGATTGCCACCCTCGAGCGCTGCTTGCGTGGCAGCCTGTTGAACCGTCGGGTCCGGCGATGCGGATAGCAACAGAAACGTAATCGTCACGATGATCCACGAAACGATGCCCGCCCAGAACACACGCGCGGTTATGTATGACCCAAGTCCCATAAATTACTCAAATATGCTGTGTGTCTCCGTGACCGTTACTCGTCGAAGTACCAGGCGGGGAAGTCCCACCCATTCATGAAGTTCTCGGCCGGCCCCTCGAGCGAGGCGTTGTACCCCATCGTGTCGTCCCCGAACGTCAGCATTAGGTAGGGCTGTTCCTCGGCGAGGTTGACGAACAGTTCGTTCATCGCCTCCTGAATCTCTTCAGTGCTCGTAGCCTGCCGGGCCTGCTCGAAGATCGACTCGACGTCGAACTCGGGGTAGTACCCAACCGGGTTGTACATGGTGTCAGCCCCATCGAAGAAGACCTGGTTGGTGAGCGGGTTCATCGGATAGGTGTTGAGGCCGTAGATCGACGACATGTCCCAGCTCTCCGAACTCGTGAACGAACGCGGCCCGGGGTTAGTCGGGAACTGGTTCTCCCACGTAACCTCCTCGCCGTTGACGGTGTCGGTCATCTCCTCCTCGCTCGGGTCCGCCGGCGGTTCGGCGCTCCAGAGGTCCGTGTCGAACCGCATCGCGTCCATCGGGTTCAGTTCGAGGTCGATCCCGAGTTTCTCGTCGTATTCGCCCTGCATGTACTCGCCCAGGACCTGTTGGGTCTCACTGGAGGCGTTGATACAGAGTTCGATGACGACCTGATTACCGTCCGGGTCGACGAGTCTGTCGTCCTGATAGGCGTAGTCGTACTCCGACTGCGGGAGCGCCTCCTCGATGAGACCACGCGCGTACTCCGCCGTCGATGTGTCCTCGGTTCCAAGCTTCGTGATGCCCTCCTCACCCGGGTAGAAGTTCGACCATTCTGGCTGCCAGGTGTAGTGGGGTTCGGCGAAGCCGCGGTAGACGCCCTCGATGAGTTCGTTCTTGTTGAGTGCGGTGGTGAGCGCCTGGCGGAACTCTTTGTACCGGAAGAGATTGCCAGGGCCGGTCTGCCAGCCGTTGTCCCGCATGTTCACCGAGATGATACTGTTGTACGGGGTCGGCACTTCGTAGACGGTAACGTTGTCCACCTCACTCCGGAACTTCTGTACGCGGGTCGGGGGAATCGCGGCGACGTCCGACTCTCCGGTCTCGAGTGCATTGAGGCGCGACGACTCCTCCTCGATGATGTCGATTTCGGCGCCCTCGAAGTACGGCGCGTTTTCCATCAACCTGTTTTCGAACTCGACGTTCTGGAGATAGTAGTCCTCGTTGCGACTGTACCGCGTCCCCGCGCTGCGTTCCCACTCGTCCATGGTGAACGCACCGAGGTTACCCGTAAATTGCAACTCGATGAGTTCCTCGTCCTGCTGGAGTCCCTCCGTGTCCTCCTCCTCGACGTACGGCTGGAGGAGATCCTTGGGAATCGGATACAGCAGCGGGTCGTAGGACTCTGGCCAAAGGATCTGGGAGGTTTCGAGCGTCGCCTGGAACTGGTACTCGCCGGTCTGTTCGACCTCGACGCCAGTCCAGGACGTCGCGGCGGCCGAGTTCGCCCAGCTACTCTGGTGAATCTCCTGAATGAGGTAGACGAAATCTTCGGCCGTAACCGATCCGTACGGATCACTGAATTCGAGGTCCTCACGGACGTCGAAGGTCCACACCTCACCGTCTTCCGACGACATGTCGTACAGCAGTGGAACCAGTTCGTTGTTGTGATCGAACGTGTATCCCTGATCGAGCGCGTAGCCGATCGCCGTCCCGGCGTTTGACTCAGTGTTGTAGATCGGGTTTAGCGTCGTAAACGATGAGGCGTTGATGGCCGAGTACGTCCCCGAAACCTCGGGCGGTTCCTCGAGGTCACCCAGGTTCGAACTTTTGTCGCCATCACCGTCCCCTCCACCACCCATCGAACAGCCGGCCAACGCTGCGGCGCCACCAACGCCGAGTGCAGCGAGCCATTGCCGTCGATTAATTCGTGGATTAGCACCATTGCTTGCCATACTTCCTCGTGGCATGGCCTACCAGATTCAATGACACGTCTTAAACCTTGTGGGACGAAGACACGATACATAGCCACATTGCACAACCCCCGGCCGAATCACCCGTTTAAACCCTCACTCGTCGATTATCGGCGAATTCATCAACATTCCTATAGCTGTCGAGGACGGCACAAATGTAACAGCCGAACGACCAGTAATGGATCGTGTCGAGCCTGCTAACTAAGGGTTACGACAAAATACGTCACCATACCAGTCTGGCAATCACTTTTCCCCATTGCGTTCGGTCGTCGCTATGCAACACCATCTCGTGGGTAAAACTGCGCCACCGTTCGACTTTCAGCAGTATCTCGCCGGAATGTCACGATCGAATTGAACACCCCCAAAAGCCCGCTCGCTTCGCTCGCAGAACCTCGATATCGTTCAAACTACCACGGCTGAATCTGACTGCTCGCGAGTTTGCTCGCAGTCAAGAAGTAGCGGGAGGTAGATTTGAACTACCGATCTGCGGGTTATGAGCCCGCCGGAATCTCCTGGCTATCCCATCCCGCTGACTCATGGTACCCGAGTACGACAGTTAAGGGTTGTGATTCGGGTGCCGTATGTGGGTTTGTGTCTCGATCGCTCCGCGTGTACGGACGGGCCGTCAATAAAAGTGGAGCAGGGCTGTTTGAGAAAGTACTAACAGATACTCACGGTGAATTGCACAGAGCCTCGACGACTGCTCACACCCAGCAAGGAAAACGACTCGATCGTTGGCTGAAGAGAACGGCGGGTCAGGCAGCAGCTTCGACGACCGCAATCTCGTCGGCGTCGTAGTGTTCGACGTCCAGAAAGTGCGGAATGTACGATCTCAGTTCGTACGCCTCGCGCTCGTCTTCGGTCCCGACAGTACACCAGAGCTGGACGCGGTCGGGGCCGTGCCACTCACCCATGCGGTTGATCCCGAAACAGACCACCTCCTCGCCGTCGATCGAGAGCACGGCGTCCTTCCTGATCTCGGGGTCGCCGTGGATGATGAGTTGCTTCATAGTCGATCCGTCACAGTGACAAACCGTAAGCGCTTCGGAGTGAGGGAGCACCGGTCCCCCGATGGCGTCGCGAGTCGCACGGCGAACCAAACGGGTTTTAAGCGGGGGTGTCCAACTGCCGGTAAGTGAGACCGCTATGCAGATGCCACGCAGATTCAACACCTATTGTCCGCACTGCAACGAACACCACGAACACGAAGTCGAGAAGGTCCGGACCGGCCGCTCGACGGGAATGAAGAAGGTCGCCGACCGACAGCGTCGTCGCCAGACCTCCACGATCGGGAACTCCGGGAAGTTCTCGAAGGTCCCCAGTGGGAACAAGCCCACGAAGAAGACCGACCTCAAATACCGCTGTGGCGAGTGCGGCAAGGCCCACCTCCGAGAGGGATGGCGCGCCGGCCGACTCGAATTCCAGGAGTGATTTCCATGGCAGGAACATTCTACCGTGTCCGATGTGAGGATTGTGAGAACGAACAGATCGTCTTCGGCAAGGCCTCGACCGACGTCGCCTGCGCCGTCTGCGGAACGACGCTCGCTCGGCCGACCGGGGGCAAGGCCTCGATCGACCACGAGATCGTCGAACCAGTCGAGTCACGATGAAGTACAGCGGCTGGCCCGAATCGGGAGAGCTCGTCGTCGGGAAGATCGACGAGATCGAAGACTTCGGCGTGTTCGTCGACCTGCAGGAGTACGAGGACAAACGTGGCCTCGCTCACATCTCCGAGGTCGCGAGCGGCTGGATCAAGAACGTCCGCGACCACGTCAGCGAAGGCCAGATCGCCGTCTGTAAGGTACTCGACGTCGACGAAGACGCCCAGCAGATCGACCTCTCGATCAAGGACGTCAACGACCACCAGCGCTCCGAGAAGATCCAAGAGTGGAAGAACGAACAGAAGGCGGACAACTGGATGGAACTCGCCTTCGGTGAGGACATCGACGGCGACGCCTACACCGCCATCGCGAACGACCTCCTGTCGGTCCACCCGACGCTCTACGAGGCGTTCAAGGAGTCGGCGATCCACGGCGCCGAGGCGATCGACGGCAGCGGGCTGAACGACGACGATATCGAAGCGATCGTCGACACCGCACGCGAGAACGTCTCCGTCCCCTACGTCAACGTCACCGGCTACGTCGACCTCGAGAACCCAACCGCCTCCGGCGTCGACGGCGTCAGGTCGGCGCTTTCCGCCGGCGAAGGAAACGGCGAGGTACCGGACGAAGTCGACCTCGACGTCACCTACGTCGGTGCGCCCGAGTACCGGATTCAGGTGCAGGCGCCGAACTACAAGACCGCCGAAGCAGAGCTCGAAGCGAGCGCCCAGCGAGCGATCACCGCCATCGAGAACGAAGGCGGCACCGGATCGTTCCACCGAGAGCGTCACACCGACGACGAATAACCCCCGAAATCGCCCCCTTTTACCCGTGAAATCCGACATCCGTATCTGTCATCGCTCGACGCACGATCGGCCAGTCTACTCACTGACAGAGACGTGTCCCAGTTGTGGTGCCGACACCGTCAACTCCGCCCCAGCACCCTTCTCCCCCGACGATCCATCCGGCAAGTACCGACGCGCACTTAAGCGGCGCCACCGGTCGTAGGGTATGGACGAACTCGATATCGACGTCGTCGCAGACGTCGAACTCGACGACCCGGTACTGATCGAAGGGCTTCCCGGCGTCGGCCACGTCGGATCCCTCGTTGCCGAACATCTGCTCGAAGAGTTCGAGGCCGAATCGACACTCGTCCGTCGCATCTACTCCACGGCGTTTCCACCGCAGGTTGCCGTCGAGGACGGTGTCGCCTCGCTTACCTGCACGGAAGTCTACGCCGTCACGGGAACCGGCGGCGAAGATCTGCTCGTGTTCACCGGCGACCACCAGGCGCAACACGGTGACGGTCACTACGCGCTCGCCGAAGCGTTCCTCGACGTCGCTGAGTCGTTCGACGTGAGCCAGTGCTACGCCCTCGGCGGCGTTCCGACCGGCGAACTCATCGAATCGTACGACGTCATCGGTGCAGTCACGGACGAGTCGATGATCGACGACCTCGAAGACGCCGGCGTCGAGTTCCGCGAGGACGAGCCCGCCGGCGGCATCGTCGGCGTGTCCGGCCTGCTTCTCGGGTTGGGTGTCCGACGCGGGGTCGATGCAGCGTGTCTGATGGGAGAGACGAGTGGCTACCTCGTCGATCCGAAGAGTGCAAGAGCCGTCCTATCGGTGCTCGAAACCCGCCTCGGATTCGACGTCGAGTACGACTCGCTCGACGAGCGTGCCGAGGAGATGGAAGCCGTCATGGGCAAGATTCGGGAGATGGAGTCACAGGCGTCGATGGACGTCCCGAGCGACGACGACCTGCGATACATCGGCTAGTCGAGCAAAGAACCACTATACTCCGGCGCACCGATTCGCTCGCCACCTACGCTTCTTTCACTTCGTACGGGACGTCGCCATCACGAAGTTCGTCGGTGACGCGCCCGACCACGTCCGTCGTCGCCGCCACGATCACGTCGAGGCCGCGCTCTGCCCCCGCACTCGCGACCGAGCCGGCACCGACGGAGACGGCAGGTTCGACCCCGTTCGATTCCAGTGCGACCACTGCCTCGACACCGCTGGCGACGACGAGATCTGCGGCTTCGATGGCGGCCTCCCTCGACGAGAGATCGGCCGCGTCAGCGCCGCCAGCACGGACAGGCGGGATCTGGATGACTGTCACCGTGCCGGGTTCGAGATCGATGACGCCCTCCCACTCGGCGACGCCGACATCGCCACCGGCAGCGGCGTCGGTCGTCGCGACGGCAGTCGCGTCGCCATCGTCGGTCGGAGTTGCGTGAATGTAGCCCTCACGCATCGTGAGTGAGACGGTCTCGCCTTCCGTGACGTCGTCAGTCGCGATCGCCGCCGCTTCGTTCATCGCCCCAAGAAGATCCTCGGTGACGTGGTCGGCGAATCGGCGGACGCCTTCTGCCGTCCGGAAGAGCCAGTCGACGCCTTCGTTCGTCACGCGATAGCGCGATCGCGCTTCCTTCTCGACGAAGCCCTCGTCGACGAGTTCACGGATGTACTCGCTGACGGCCTGGCTCGTCACACCCACCTCGTCGGCGATCTCGCTCTGGCTCACGGCCGGCTGGCGCTCGGCGATCTCGACGAGGATACGAAGGCGGGTGGCGACCCGTTTGTTGTCGAGGACGTCGACCATACCAGCCCATGCGAGGGGAGACGCAAAAAGATCGGTGATCCACCGGAGAGACGCAGATTCGACGGGAAGGCGGTCAGTCGATCCGGCGAATGCGTCTCACTCACGGATCACTCGGTCGGTCGCTTGCGAGAGAGGACCGTCCGATCGAACTCGCAGACGACCTCGTCGTCCTGATTGGAGACGGTGACGTGCATCGTAACGACGCCGCGCTCACCATCGGACGTCTCTCGTTTGTCGGTCACCGTCGACGAGACGGAGATCGTATCGCCGTGGAACACCGGCTTCGGATGTTCGACGTTGTCGTAGGAGAGGTTCGCGACGATCGTCCCGTCGGTGGTCTCCGGAATCGTGATGCCGACGGCGAGCGCCATCGTGTAGAGTCCGTTGACGAGTCGCTCGCCGAAATCCGTCTCGGCGGCAAACTCGGCGTCCAGGTGCAACGGTTGCTGATTCATCGTCATATCGCAAAAGCGCTGGTTGTCACTTTCCGAGATCGTCCGACGACGCTCGTGTTCGATGGTCTCACCCTCCTCGAACTCCTCGTAGTACAGACCTGTCATACGTGATCGATCGTTTCCGCCGGGGCAAAAACGAACCGAAGCGCCGTCGCGTCAGTTCCCGTTCGCCTCGCGGAACGCATCACGACCGCCGACGACCGGGAGCTAAAGCGCGATCACACGAAAACGACTTGTCGCCTCGATCGATTGGTGACCGACTCGCCACGGATGTCGGCGGGTGATCCACTGGACGAATCCACACGTTCAACACCACGGTCGGACAACGACCGGACATGGTTCGACGTTCGATCATGTTCACCCCGGGAGACCGCCCTGAAATGCTGCGCAAGGCGCCCGACGCGGGCGCCGACGTGATCGTCTTCGATCTCGAGGACGCGGTCGCCCCGGCCCGGAAAGCCGAGGCGCGCGACGCGATCGCAGCCGTCCTCGACGACCCGTCGTTCGACCCCGACGCCGAAGTGTGCGTCCGGGTAAACAGCACACAGACGGCGTGGCAGGCCGATCTGGAGGCCCTCCTCGACGGGGACGCCGACACACCGGATTCCATCATGGTTCCCAAGGCCGACTCGCCGGCAACGCTTCGCTCGATCGCGGGAGCGATCTCGGAGTACGGCGAGTCACTCCCGCTACTCGCGCTGCTCGAAAGCGCACGGGGCATCCTCAACGCGGCCGAGATTGCCGGCGTCGAGACCGTCGACGCACTGGTATTCGGGTCGGAAGACCTCGCGGCCGACCTGGGCGCGACGACGACCCCGTCGCTCTCGGAACTCACGTACGCCCGCCAGCGTGTGGTCCTCGCCGCTGCAGCCCACCAGACAGACGCCATCGACACGATGGTGACCGACTTTTCCGACGAGGAGCAACTGATCGCGTCGGCGGAAACGGCCGTCCAGTACGGCTTCGACGGAAAACTGGCCATACACCCGTCGCAGGTCGACCCCATCAACGAGGCGTTCACCCCGGACGAGGCCCAGCGGGAGTGGGCGCGAGCCGTTCTCGACGCGAAAGTCGAGGCCGAGGCGGCGGGACGCGGGGTGTTCGAGGTCGACGGCGAAATGATCGACGCGCCGCTGATCGCGAAGGCAGAGCGCATCGCCGACCAGTCGAACGCAGCCGGAGTCTGGGACTGAGTTCGCAGGCAGACGCCGACGATGGGCAGTTCGACGACAGCCACCTACATCCGCTCCTGATCGGTCGAGCCGTGTTCCGTGACTGTGCAAGAATTACGCCGTTGCTTCGTTTGATACTCGTTGGCACAGTAGTGCCAGTATGAGCCCGACCACGCCGTACGAGAACTTCCGATCCCAGCTTCGGAGCGCTGTGGCCCACGTCGAGGTCGACGACGGGTTGTTCGATCGGCTGTCACACCCGGAGCGCGTCCTCGAGACGAACCTGACGATCGAACGCGACGACGGGACGCTCGATCGATTCCGGGCGTATCGCTCGCAGTTCAACGGCGACCGCGGCCCGTACAAGGGCGGGATCAGATACCACCCGGACGTGGATCGCGACGAGGTGATCGCGCTCTCGGGCTGGATGACCTACAAGTGCGCGATCGTCGACATTCCGTTCGGCGGCGGTAAAGGTGGGATCGAGCTCGACCCGGCCGACTACTCGACGGCCGAACGCGAACGCCTGACCCGAGCGTATGCGACGGAACTGCGCCCGCTCGTCGGTGAAGATCGAGACGTCCCGGCACCGGACGTCAACACCGGCCCGCGCGAGATGAACTGGTTCAAAGACACTTACGAGACGCTCGAGGGCACGACCGCACCCGGCGTCGTCACTGGCAAATCGATCGAGAGCGGCGGCAGCGCCGGCCGGGTTGCGGCGACCGGCCGCTCGACGGTGCTGGCCGCGCGCGAGGCATTTTCTCACCTCGGGCGATCGCTCGCCGACGCGACCGTCGCAGTGCAGGGCTACGGCAACGCTGGCTGGATCGCGGCCCGGCTACTCGACGAACGCGGCGCAACCGTCGTGGCCGTGAGCGACTCCGACGGGGCGGTCGTCGACCGTGACGGCCTCGATCCAATCGACGTAAAACGGCACAAAGACGAGACCGGTAGCGTCTGTCACTACCCCGGTGCAGATACGCGAACGAACGACGAGCTGCTCACCCTCGACGTCGATCTCCTGATCCCCGCCGGGCTCGAAAACGCCATCGACGCGGACCTGGCCGGCGACGTCGCGGCCGACGTCATTTCCGAGGCAGCGAACGGGCCGATCACGCCGGCGGCCAACGACGTGCTGGTCGAAAACGACGTCTTTGTCGTGCCGGACATCCTCGCCAACGCGGGCGGGGTCGTCGTCTCGTACTACGAGTGGGTCCAGAACCGACAGCGCACTTCCTGGAGCGAGTCGCGGGTGAACGAATCGCTCGAAACGCATATCGTCGACGCCTTCGACGAACTCACCGCGACGATGGCGGAACACGAGCTCGACGATCCGCGGACGGCCGCGTACGTCGTCGCGCTCGAACGCGTCGCCACCGCGGCCGAACAGCGCGGGTGGTGATACCTTGCCGGCGAGCTACCCGGCCGAAAATACAGAGGTCGCCACACCGATCACGACGAGTGTCGCGCCATACCGCCCCAATACAGAACTGCGATCGTCGGTCGACAGCCGACGGAGATGGACTGCTTACAGGCCGAGTTCGCGGCCGATGACCAGATGCTGGATCTCGCTCGTTCCCTCGCCGATCTCCATGAGCTTGGCGTCGCGGTAGAACCGCTGTGGGGCGAAGTCGGTGGTGTAGCCGTAGCCGCCGAGCACCTGGACGGCCTCCTCGGCGACCTCGCGGGCCGCCTCCGAGGCGTCGAGCTTCGCGAGTGCGGACGCTTTGGTGACCGGTTTGCCCTCGTCGTAGCGGTGAGCCGCCTTGTGGGTCAGCAAGCGGGCTCGCTCGGTCTTTCGGTACATATCGACTAACTTGTCGCGAATCGCGTCGAAATCGCTGATCGGCTGCCCGAACTGCTCGCGCTGGCCGGCGTACTCCTTCGCGTGTCCGTACGCGCCCTGTGCGAGGCCGGTCGAGAGGGCGGCGATGGAGATCCGGCCGCCGTCTAAGGTCTTCTTCGTCTGGTCCCAGCCGTCGCCTTCCTCCCCGAGCAGGCGGTCCTCCGGGACGCGGACCGAGTCCAGTGAAAGTTCACACGTCGGCGAGGCGTTCAGGCCCATCTTGTCCCAGACGGTGGTCACTTCGAAACCGTCGTCCGCCTCAGGGTCGACGATGAACGTCGAGATGCCGTCGTAGCCGGCGCCAGGGTCAGTGACTGCTTTCACGAGGACGGAGCCCGCCTCGGAGGCGTTCGTGATGAACTGCTTCGTGCCGTCGATGACCCACTCGTCACCGTCCTTCTCGGCGGTCGTGTTCATGTCGGAGGCGTCGGAGCCGCTGCCGGGTTCGGTCAGTGCCCAGCCCCCGAGGTACTCGCCCTCCGCGAGCGGACGGAGCCAGCGTTCTTTCTGTTCGGCGGTACCGAAGAGTTCGAGCGGCTTGGAGGCCAGCGAGGTGTGTGCGACGTATGAGAGTCCCACCGAGCCCGAGACGCGGCCGAGTTCCTCCGCGACGACGGCGTACATGAGCGTATCGCCGCCGAGTCCGCCGTACTCGTCGGTGATCGGCACGCCCATCACGTCCAGGTCTGCCAGCTGGTCGAAGATTTCGGCGGGGAAACGGTGTTCGTCCTCGATCTCCTGGGCGATCGGTTCGAGTTCGGCCTCACAGAAGTCCCGCACCGTCTTGCGGATCATCCGGTGCTCCTCGGGCAGCTCGAAGTTCATATTGCAACAATTGCCGACCCCTGAGATAAACGCTCCGAACGCGGCTGGGCGTTGTATCGACGACGGACCAGGTTCGTGACTCACTAACTGTGATTGGGACGAGCCGAGTGCGGTCCGTCGTTACGAAATCAACACTCGTCGTCGCAGTCCGGTTCGGGCACAGATCACTAACCGTCGTCCCGCTCTCGGTCGTCGTCACGATAGCCCCATCCGTCGTCGCGATCCCGTTCGTCGGTGCGGCCCGATTCGTCGCCGCGATACCCCCAGTCGTCGGACGTGTCCCAGCTCTCGTCGGACTCGTCAGTTCGATCCGGCTCGGTTTCGTCGCTTGTAGCCGACCACGAGTCGGACGAGTCGCGGGACGACGGCCCAGCCCAGTCCTCGCCGTCGTCCCACTCCTCCCATCCGGAGTCTGATCGAGTGGTGTCGCGCCGGTCCGGGATCAGATCCAGCGTCGAGTCCGTCGCCCCCAGTACGAGGAGGGCGTAGTAGCGGACGTAGACGACGAGCGGCATCCGAATCGCGGCAGTGAGGAGTAAAAACGTGACGAGGCCCACGATAGCGAGGACGATCAACGACGGGATCGCGAGCGGGCCGAGGAAGAACGCGACGACGACGAGAACCACGAACGGGATCGCGACGACGAACCCGACGGCGGCAGTGACGATCCCCACGGCGATCGCGCCGACGAAGTCCACCAGCGTCACCAGGACGAGGTAGACGACGTACTCGCCGACGTTCGAACGAAGCGGTTGCAAGAACCGGCCCCACCCGGCCCGAACACCGCTGTCAGTCCGCAGCATGACCGGGACGACGAACTCCGTCGTCAGCCGCATCACGATCCAGTAGACGAGCCCGACGACGAGCGCCAGTACGATCAGGCCACCGAGCGTCGAAAGCGACGCTCGCTGGATCGGGTCGATCGGCTGACTCGGGTCGATGGGACGCAACTGGAGGGCAGCAGGGATCGCAACAATCGCAAGCGCCAGTACAGTCAGCGCGATCCTGAACGCGAACAGCGAGAGGCCTTTCCTCCCGTGTGCCCGAACGCCAGCCCGGATCTCGACGGGGCCCGATCGGAGTGCCTCGATCAACACGAATTCCAGCAACGACCCGATCAGCGTGAAGACCAGCCACACACCGAGGAGCAGCGCCGCCACAGCGATGGCGAGCGTAACCAGTTCACCGTCGGAAAACGGGTTCTCGAACGGCATCGGCTCGGTCGACCCGTCCACGACTGGCGCCGGTGACGGTTCGGCGGCCGGCGTCGTCGGCGGCGTCACCATCAGACCCGAGACGAACACGACCACGACGGCGAGTTTGAGCCACTGTCTGGCGTCGACAGGTGTGAGATAGTCTCGCGTCACGGCGATCGCGTCGCCGAGAGCCGATACAGCGTGCATGTACCCGATCGTTTCATCCCGGAGACCTAAAAGACTCGCAACGGTAACCCATGCGTCAGCATCTGGTCTCCCGTTCGGGTACAAGTCAAACCAGTCTCGAACGTGGCCGCGAAAGTTGAGCCACCGACCTCCCAGGAAGTGTGAGATGGTCGAAAACCATCGCGGCGGTTGTCACGTCACCTTTGTAAATACGTTCGAACACAGTCCGAATATTTGCATGATAAGACGCTGCTTTGGGCCCCACACCCGGGCGATCACGCGACAACGTTGAGTCGTCGCAACTGCAACCACTCGTACCCGATTCGATCGCGGCCGAATCCTTATACGAACAGTGCCCATAGTAGCAGGTGAAATGGCGAGTTCCTCGAGTAATGGACCCGTCCACGAGGCAGAAATCAGGTTGTGGCCCGAAGAGGAGTGGTGGATAGCAAAGGACGTCGAAACGGGCGTCACGACACAGGGTTCGTCCCGCCGGATTGCACTCGATAACTTAGACGATGCGGTTGCACTCCACGACGGGGATCGCGGCCGAAAACCGACCGATGACGAGCTGCGGGAACTCGGAATCGATCCCACAGCGAACGAAACTGGCAACCAGACACCGCCAGACGTCCTCGAGTAGGATGGGCCGTCGCACGTTTTCCGGTCGAGAAGTTGTGACAGTCCTGGTCAATACCGGTGGATTCGAGTGGCGCCGGACGACGGGCGACCATGCGCAATTGTACTACGAGCATCCGACCAACGACGCTGACCGACGGTGGGTAACGGTTCCGCTACACGACGAACTTCGCACCGGGACACTCAGAGAGATCGCGGACAGTGCCGGCGCCAATGAGTTCGACGCGTTCTGTTCGTGGATCGACCGAAACGCGTAGCGAGTATATTTTGTCGGCATGAGGACCATTGCATGCCTTCGGATGGCCACTCACCTATGCAGCAGCGTCGCGCCGGGACGATTATACCATCGGAGCGCCAACGTGCCAGCGGATGGACATCCGCCAGCTGGCTCGTGGCACTGTCGCCTGGGATCGACTGGAGCGCGTCGCCAGTTCCATCGCCGAGCGATACGGCCGCGAGGAAGTTCGCGTCGAGTTTCTGGCGGCCGACAACTGGCTCTCGACCCCGTGCGTGATCGACGACGAGTGGTTCGTGAAGATCGTCTCCACCCAGAACACGCGGGTCCACTCGCTACTGACGGCCGGGCGAAACGCCGGGGCGATCACCACCGGAACCAGCGGCTTCTTCGACCGGTTCGACTCGCCGCTCGAGATGGTCGAACACGAGTACGAGGCGACAAATCGTATCCGAGAGATCGGCTGTCACGCGCCGGAACCGATGGACGCGTTCGAGGTGAACGGGCTCGGCGTGCTCGTCCTCGAGTATCTCCCGTCGTTCGAATCACTCGACGAGCTCACGGACGAGTCCGTTCGCGATATCGCTCCCGACCTGTTCGAGACGCTCGCGACGATGCACCAGCACGGACTCGCCCACGGCGACCTCCGCGCGGAGAACCTCCTCGTGGCCGACGGCGACCTCTACGTCATCGATGCGACGCGCGTCAGGGAGGGGCGCGAGCGGGTGACCCGCGGCTACGATCTCGCCTGTGCCCTCGCCGTCCTCGAACCTCGACTCGGGGCCCGTGACGCCGTGGCAATCGCGGCCAGTCACTACGGTGGCGAAGACCTGCTTGCCGCACGTGAGTTCCTCGATTTCGTCCGGCTGCGTCCCGACCACGAATTCGACAGCACGGTCCTTCGCGGTGAACTCGAGAAAGTCGCCGACCTGGACGGAACGTGACGGCCCGTGTCGACGGGCGAGCCGACTTCGACCTCGGCCTCGGTCCGCCGGCCGGATAGCAGGGTTTTTCATGCCGCTTGGCGAAATTTTGCCTGAACATGAGTCAACAGGCCGATACAGACGCCTACGGCCACTACATCGGTGGCGAGTGGACCGAAGGCACAGGCAGTGAAACGTTCGACAGTCAGAACCCGGCGACAGGCGAATCGATCGCCACGTTCCACCGCGGGACCGAGGACGACGTCGACGCCGCGCTCGCCGCGGCCGACGACGCGTTCGACGAGTGGCGCGAACTCTCCTACATCGACCGCGCCGAGTACCTCTGGGACATCTACCACGAGATGCGCGATCGAACCGACGAACTCGGAGAGATCGTCACCAAAGAGTGTGGCAAGGAGATCAGCGAGGGCAAAGCCGACGTCGTCGAGGCCTACCACATGGTCGAGTGGGCCGCCGCGAACGCCCGCCACCCACACGGCGACGTCGTCCCCTCGGAGGTCGGCGCGAAGGACGCCTACATGCGCCGCAAGCCCCGCGGCGTGATCGGCTGCATCACCCCGTGGAACTTCCCGGTCGCCATCCCGTTCTGGCACATGGCCCTCGCGCTGGTCGAGGGTAACACCGTCGTCTGGAAGCCCGCCGAGCAGACCCCGTGGTGCGGCCAGGTCATCGCCGAGATGATGGAAGACGCCGGCCTCCCCGAGGGCGTCTTCAACATGGTCCAGGGCTACGGCGACGCCGGCGCGGCGATCACCGACGACGAGCGCGTCGACACCGTGCTCTTCACCGGCTCCGCCGAGGTCGGCCACGAGATCGCCGGCAAGGTCGGCGGCGAACCCGGCAAGCTCGCTGCCTGTGAGATGGGCGGAAAGAACGGCATCGTGATCACCGAAGAGGCCGATCTCGACATCGCCGTTCACGCCGCGATCATGTCCTCGTTCAAGACGACCGGCCAGCGCTGTGTCTCATCCGAGCGCCTCATCGTCCACGAGGACGTCTACGACGAGTTCAAGGAACGCTACGTCGAGACGGCGAAGCAGGTCTCCGTCGACGACCCGCTCGACGAGAACACCTTCATGGGCCCGGCGATCGAGCCGGGACACGTCGAGAAGATTCAGCGCCACAACGAACTCGCCGTCGAGGAAGGCGCCGAAGTGCTCGTCGACCGCTTCGAACTCGAGGACGACGAGATTCCCGAGGGTCACGAGGACGGCAACTGGGTCGGCCCGTTCGTCTACGAGATCGACTACGATCCCGACCTTCGCTGCATCAAAGAGGAGTGTTTCGGCCCGCACGTCGCCCTGATGAAGTACTCGGGTGATATCGAGCGTGCCCTCGAGATCCACAACGACACGCCCTACGGCCTGGCCGGCGCCATCATCTCCGAGGACTACCGCCAAATCAACTACTTCCGCGACCACGCCGACCTCGGCCTCGCCTACGCCAACCTGCCGTGTATCGGTGCCGAGATCCAGTTGCCTTTCGGCGGCGTCAAGAAGTCCGGAAACGGCTACCCGAGCGCCCGCGAGGCCATCGAGGCCGTCACGGAGCGCACCGCCTGGACGCTGAACAACTCGAAGGAGATCGAGATGGCCCAAGGTCTCTCCGCGGACATCAAGACCGAAGACGACTAACTCACGAACACGCCGTTTTCACGCGTTTTTTCGACTCGTCGTGCGTTTTCTCGCCTCGGTGAGCGCCGGTGTCCAAGAAGAGTGCGGCACAAGCAACCCTGGACGTCACTAGATAATCGAGAATTACGTCGACGAACGAGCGGGTGTACCCGACCTCACGAACCACGCCACGCCGGAGAGACGACCCGGCTGCCGGCGTGGCCGGGTCGTGGGGCAGGCGTGGGTCCTGGCGGTGGCGACCGAGCGGATGTACCGATATCGACGTGAAAAGCGCCGGATACCGGCAGGTAACCCAACGTTAGCTATCACCAAAAGTGTCCCGGTCGGTACCCGTTCGGCGATATCACCGCCTGTGTCGTTGGATGACGGTACACAGGGAATCTGACAAACGACCAGAGAAGAGGTCTCGCCTTGGGCGCGGACCACTACGCGCCTCACCGATTCGTAGTCGTCGATTCACACCGTGTCCCGTCGATCAGCGAGCGCCGGGAAGTTCTCACGAACGGTAGAAACCGCAGTCGGATCGAGGTCGGCGACGACGAGTCCGGAATCGTCCCCGGTCGACGCGATCGGTGTCCCCCAGGGGTCGTAGACCGTCGACCGGCCGAGTAACGTCGATCCCTCGATCGACCCGGCGCCGTTGACCGCACCGAGGTACAGCTGGTTCTCGATGGCACGTGATCGAGTGAGCGTCTGCCAGTGTTCGACGCGGGGATACGGCCAGGCACTGGGAACGAGGACGAGCGTCGCCCCCTGATCGACCAGTTGGCGGTAGAGTTCGGGAAATCTGAGGTCGTAGCACGTGGTCACGCCGATGGTAAACGGGCCGATCTCGGCGACATCGACGGCATCGCCGGGAACGAGCAGGTCGCTCTCCGCCGACTCGTATCCGAAGAGGTGGTGCTTTCGGTAGACGAGACGACGCTGGCCGTCGGCATCGAACAGCATCGCCGTGTTTGCCAGACCCGACGGTGCAGGCGTCTGCACGCTCTCTGTCGCCGCGAGATCCTCGACGATCGTTCCTGCCAGGACGGCGACGTCGTTGGTGGCTGCAGCGTCGGCGACGAGTCGGGCCGTTTCGCCCTCCACCGGCTCGCTCGCCCGCTCGTAGGCGTCGAAGGCGAAGTAGCCGACCGAGAACAGTTCGGGGAGCGCGACGAGGTCGGCACCGCGAGCCGCTGCCTGCTCGATCAGTTCGATCGCTTGCGCTCGATTGTCGGCGACGGCCCCCGCGTCGGGGTGTGTCTGTGCCAGCGCGAGCCGGAACGAGCCGTCGGTCACGCCGATCCCTCCGTCGACTCCCGTTCGAACGCCCGGTCGGCCGCCTGGCGAAGGTTCTCGAGTTCGTCGTCTAGCTTTCGAGTGAAGTAGCGTTCGACGCCGGGGAGCCGCCCCTCGACGACGAACTCGCTTCGAAGCTGTGATCCACCGTTTCGGTCGCCAATTTCGTGGCGGCCGGTGACGTCTAGGACCGAGGACTGGCCGACAAACTCCACGTTCGTCGGCGGGTCACGAACCCGATCGTACGTCTCCACGGTGGTCGTCCGATCGAGAAACGGAATCGGCAGTGCGACCTCCCAGGTACAGCGCCGGCCGTCCGCGGAATCGACCGAAAACGATTCGACGACGCTGATCGCCCGAGCCCGGTTCGCCGGATCGGCGATGAACGCCCAGAGCTGTGCGGGTTCGACGTCGAACTCGTCGGTCCGTTCGACCCGTACGGTCATGGCCTCACTGGGCACGCGGTAGCTAAAAAGTCGGCGACCGGCAACTGCAGGGCAGTCAGGTCGATCAACTGATCGTGACGCGCCAGGTGGTCGAGCGCGCACGTCCCCACTTCTCGATGTCGACATCCTCTGACTTCTCGGAGAGTTCCGGAAGTCGGGCACCGACCTGCTTCGAAGAGAGGCCGATCGCACTGGCGATGTTCTTCGCCCGGAAGTACTGTTCACCCCGGGCTGCACTCTCACGAAGATACGAGAGAATCCGCCGGTCTTCGTCGGAGTAGTCGCTCATTCGTTCACCGAAAGTACGCACTCGCGGGCCTTAACTGTTGGCAGGAGGGAGGGCGCTCACCAGAGCTTGTGGGCGGCGACGACTGCCAGACAGCCGAAGATGACGGCTGCGGCGAATCCCCAGGCCGCCAGCTGCTCCGGCGCACCGACTGCCATCACGATCGCACCCAGCACGGCCAGCGCGCCGAAGAGCACCGAAAGTCCGATGCCGCGATCCGTCGAATTCGTTGACGTAGCCATGTTACGCCCTCGTGACGGCACGGTCTTAACTGTGGTCATCGCATCCGAGTCGACCGCCGACGGGCCGACCGAAAGAGCGGCGTCGATCGCCGGAAGGCCTCAGGAGATCGTCGTATGGGCCGATTCCTCGTTCAGGGACAGGTTCGCCGCGATTTCTGCATTTCTGACGGCGTACTGGGCCGTCTGCTCCAGACTGACGAGGACTTCCCTGATCTGGAGGAGGTCCTCGTTCGGCATCTCGGGTAACGACGTCAGGATCTCGCGTTCGTGGGCGGAGATCTCGCCAAAACTCGTCCGGGCGTCGATCGCGAGATCGTACTCGCGATTCACGGCAGCTTCCACGGCCAGGGTCGTGATCTCGTCGACCTCGTCGTTCAACGCTCGGACGTCGGCCATGACGGCGTTTTCGACGTCCAACGTGTGGCCGTCGGTTTCCATGACGATGTCGGCGATGTCTTCTGCGTTGTCGGCCGTGAGTTCGAGGTTCTTCGCGATGGATCGGTAGCCGATCAACGAGACGCCGCCGTCGAGGCCGACGGCCTGTGCGACCGCCGGGTTGCCGTGTGCGCTGAAGATGAGCCGGAGAATGAGCACGAAGATCTTGTTCGCCTGGCGTTCGCGGTTGAGCGCACGCTCTGCGAGATCCGGGTTCCCGTGGGCGAGTGCTTTGATCGCCTCGCCACGCATCGTCCGGCCGGTGCGTTCGAGCCGGGTGAGCAAGTTATCGAGCGTGAAATCCGCCGGATCGACGGAACACCGGATGGCGATGCTCTCGGGCGTCTCTTCGATGACCCCGAGCCCCATCAGTTGCGTCTCCGCGCGATAGACCGCGTTGATGATGTCCGAGTCGAGCGCCCCGTCCTCGCGTTCGACGTGGATCACACGCCGACCGAGGGCGTACTGTGCGACGATGGCCCGCTCGACGGCGTTGGCATCGAGTTCGTCGGAGTGAACTACCGCTTCCGTCTCCTCGGCGTGGGCCGACTCCGGTAGTACCGTCAGCGTTCCATTCGACCCCATCCGCAGCGACACCTCGTCACCCTTCTCGACGTCCTGTGCGCTCGCCCACTCCGCGGGCAGCGTCATCGCGAGCGTGGACGGTCCGAGTCGCTGGACCTTTCGCGTCTTCATAGGAGGGGGTTGCACGAGGGTGTGTTTAATCCTATCTATAGTGCCTTATACACTGGACGGGCGCAATACCACGGCCTTTAGGCCGTGAATACGCGCCACCACTCAGTGACCCGTTCAACCGATACCGACTGGCCCAGATATTTCACGCCAAACATAGCCTTTAATACTCAAAATTCCATTACGAGTTATTAACACAGTTAATGCTGGATACAACCCGCACCTACGTCGCCTGCATCACGAACCACGGACAGGTTCGTGACGACCTCGACCAGTGTGGGTTCTCCGCCTCGAAACTGTGGAACGTCGGACGCTACTACATCCAAGACCGGTGGGATGAAGACGGTGAGATACCCGATGAAGCCGAGCTGAAATCAGCGTTGAAAGACCACGAATGCTACAATGACTTACATTCTCAGTCAAGTCAGCGAGTTCTCGAAGAACTTGCTGAAGCGTTCACTGGTTGGTACAACTCCGACGACGGCAACAACCCACCGGGCTACAGGAAACGTGGCGACCGACACCCGCGCTCCACCGTCACGTGGAAACAGAAAGGCATCAAACACGACGACAAACACGGCCAACTCCGCCTCTCGAAAGGCTTCAACCTGAAAGAAGGTCGGTCAGACTTCATCCTCGCGGAGTACGAAACCCGCCCCGACGTAGACGTCGAGAACATCCAGCAGGTGCGTGCCGTCTGGAATGGCGACGAGTGGGAACTCCACATCGTCTGCAAGAAAGGAATTCCAGTCGAAGACGCACCCGGCGATAAGACGGCGGGTATCGATCTCGGGATCAGTAACTATCTCGCCATCGACTACGAAGATGGTGCGAGTGAGCTGTATCCGGGAAACGTGTTGAAAGAGGACAAGCACTACTTC
>JGI2924J29684_1078554_pt1 | contig 65048 bp, 58 predicted proteins | sample BenlonsequencITS_FD_29684 | JGI IMG/M metagenome (IMG submission 29684) | reverse complement strand
TCTGGATCGGGGGTCACCAGCAGCCTGTAGTAGCCGTTACTGCTGATAAAGCGGTCCATGGCTACCACTTTTCCGGAAAAGATCCCCGTAGAAGCCTCTGGCCAGCCGCTGATGACGATCGCAGGCCAGCCGTCAAAGCGTAGTCGTACCTTTTCGTTCTCCTGAACCAGCGGTAGATCGCGTGGGCGGACATACACTTCCACGGCCAGGTCATAGCGCTCTGGCACGATGGTCATGATATCGGTACCTTCTTTGATCATTTCCCCAATCCCTTTGGTCACGGTTTTGGTAATATAGCCTGATTGGGGGGCGGTGATAAAGTAACGTTCCCTTCTTTCGGTATAATTGCGCAGTTGATTCCGAAGTTTGGAAGCATCTGCCTGTGTGCCCAATTTGGAGGAAAGGGCCGTTTGGATATCCGATTGTACCTTGGAAAGCTTGTCCCGGTACTCCCGCTCAGTGGAGGAAATCTGCAGGTCCAGGTTGAGCAGCTCGTTACGTTGGTTGGTGAGTTTGTTCTCTTGGACGGTCACCTTTGCCCTTGTTTCCTGTACCTTCAGCTCCTTTTCCTGCAGCTCGGTAAGGGACTTAAGGCCTTTGGCGTGCAGCTCGGTGGTACGCTGCAGCTGGTTTTCGGCAATGGAAAGGTTAGTCTTGAAAGCCACCAGGTCCATGCTGTCCATTTCCACCTTGTTCTTGGCCTGAAGGATCTTATTGTCCAGCTGGCGCAATTTGAATTCCAGCGCTTCCTGGACCGCTTGGTATTGCGACCTCAGCGCCCCAACTTTCATCTCATAGGAATCCGCACTTTGGGTCTTGGCGTTCAGCTGTTCTTCGGTACGCTCCAAGAGGTTGGGATCAAAATATTCGCTCTTGGCATCGGAGATGAACACCAAGGTATCGCCCTGCTGGACAAAATCACCTTCCTTTACGTACCATCGTTCCAACCTCCCGGAAATTACCGATTGGATGGATTGTGGCCGCTGCTCCGGGGAGCGGGTGGTCACGTAGCCGTCCGTTTGAATATTCTGTGTCCAAGGCAAAAACATGGCCGCCACAAACACTATAAAAATGATCAGGAAGGTCCTTCTTGAAAACTGAAAGGGTTTGGCATCTTCCAACACCTTAAAGACCTTGAAATCCTTCTTTTTGATATAATTATGAATACTATTTTCAGAGATATTAAGCATAGCAGGTTACAGCTTCACGGTCATTGTACTTTTTTTCAACCATTCCTCATCATCGCTGATGACAACCAGCGTCCATGGCTGTTTTTCATCGGTCAGGTAATCGATCAACTGAACCCTTTCGGCGGTTGGCATATTGACCAAAGGGTCTTCCATCAGCAGCAGCCCTGGCCGGTGGCAAATGGCACGTGCCAAGTGTATTTTTTGGATGATGCACCGTGGCGTGCGCCTCCCCCCGCTGTCCATGATCGTTTCCAATCCTTTTGGCAGGCCCTTGATATAATCCTCCAGCCCCAAATCGCGTAACATTTCCGATAATTCCTTTTCGGGCACCTGCCTGCCCACTAAAATATTTTCCCTGATGGTTGCTTCAAATATCTGGTTGGCGGCAAAGACAATTCCCAGTTTTTGGTGCAGGCTTTTTCTGCTCAGTACGCTATAGGAAATATCGTTCAGCAACACGTCGCCCGATTCCAGTTCCTGCACTCCGGCAAACACCTGCAGCAGGGTGGATTTTCCCGAGCCCGTTCCGCTGTTGAGCACCGCCCTGGCCCTTTCCGGAATGGTCAGGTCCAGCTCGCTAAAGGTCGGATCAGCAGCTCCTTTATGCCGAAAGGTGGCCTTTTTCAAGGAAAGCGAACATTCCACATCGGCGGCAAGCACTTCCTGCCCCTTGTTCTCCTGAAGCTCCAAGTCGGTCACGAAACCGATTTTATCAAAAGCTGTCAGCACATCGTATACATTGTCCCAGACCCGTAATAGCTTCTCAACCGAATTGATGATCAGGATGATGACAATCTCGGCGGCCACAAACTGGCCAATGTTCATCTGCTGGTTAAAGACCAACAGCCCGCCCACGACCAAGATTCCTGCGGCAATGATGATCTTGAACCCCACAAAGGACTTAAACTGATCCAGCAATACCTTAAAATGGGATTCCCTGCTGTTAACGTAATCAGCCGTAATATCATCGGTCTTTCGCAGGTGAAATGACGTTGGGTCATTCAGCTGAAACGTCCTCCTGGCACGACCAATTTCTTCCAACCAGTGTGCCAATCGGTACTTATATTTGCTTTCCTCAATGCTGGTATCCAAACCGATCTTACCGGTGATTTTCACCAATAGATAAAGGATCAGGATCATGACCAGTCCCATCCAGATAAAGTACAGGCTGTACACGGACAGTAACAACAGCCCGAAAAAGATCTGAAAGGTGGACAGCGACAGGTCGATCAGGATCTTGGGCAATCCTTTTTGGATGGTCAGGGTATCGAAAAAACGGTTGGCCAGCTCCGGTGCGTGGATACTATCCACCTCCTTGGCTTTCATTTTGGGAAACCGAAATGCAAACTCAAAGGCCGAGCGGGCAAAAATATCCTGCTGGATGTTCTCCACAATCCGCAATTGCAGCACTTGCAACACCCCTGCTACGCCAATCCCCATCAAAACCACGGTAACCAAAATAAACCAAGAGGATGACAGCTGTCCGGTTTGGAGAAAATTAATGATGGCCTGGATTCCCAGTGGCAGGGACAGGTTTACCACACCGATAAAAACGGCGTAGGTATAAATCTGCCTTATTTCGGGCTTATACAGTTTCAAAAGCCGCCATAGCCTTTTCACAGGGGATAAAGTACTCATAAAGTTACGCTACAAATTTTACGAAATAGTTGGATACTTTTTCAGAACCATTAAACACCAAAACGGCATCCAAGGTTTCTGAAATTTTCATTCTGATGGCGGTAGGAGTGCGAATTTATAAAATAACCGCCTAAAATTGGAATTTCGCGAGACTTTTCGACCAAAAATTCAAAATTATTTAACATCCGATTTCGGATCAAGCAATGTTTCTGGGGGGATGATTTTCGACATGTTCTTATGAAAGAAAATTTCACACCGTTACAACGATGGTTTTCCTCCATCCGCTCGAATGGGTTTTAGCGGGAAGTTGTGGAGAATGGGGCGGTCAATGACGCTAAAACGGAAAACGTTGGTTGGGTTAATTTACCATGGGCTTCACCCATGGCTATGAATGTGCCGTCCCTTTGGAGCTAACTTTCGAGGTTACATTTTACACCATACCACGGATTTGCCATTTCTTAAGCATCCTATCTGTGTTTATCAGCGTTCATCCGTGGCCAAATAGCAACCAAAGATGGCGAAGATCATATTTACCCATCGAAACAGGCTACCCCCATCTTTTCTGCTTGATCCCCGATTTCTTTTCTTGGGGAAAGGACTTCCATCTTTTTCCTGATAAAGTCCCATGACGAAAAAGGTTCCTTTCCGCATGACCAGAAAGGAACCTCGAGGATTATTCCAACATAAAAAACACGGTCAATATCCGGGATTTTGATCGCTGGAAGCATCCATGGCCTGGTTATAATTCAGCTCATCCACGGGTATCGGCCAAAGATAATGTTTCTCGGCAATGCTGATGCCCTTGTTTTGGGAAACGAATTCCTCTGCCCTTCCCAACCGCTTCAGGTCCAGCCAGCGTTTCCCTTCAAATTGGAATTCATAGGCCCGCTCTTGCAACACGGCATCCAGAAATGCCTCCGTGGACATCTCCGAGAGACCGAAATCCACTTCACCCGGCACCGAAGGATCCAAGCCGTACCCCCTTCTGTGTACTTGGTTCAGTGCTTCCAGGGCCTCGCCGCTCACCGTCCCGGAAGCGCGAACATCCGCTTCAGCAAACAGCAACAACACCTCTGCGTAGCGGTAGATGGGCAGGTCATTTCCCGCTCCGGTGTTGTCCGGCGCTTCGGGCTCCACATACTTCCCGCTGACCAAGGTGGTCGCCCCCAGGCCAAAGTCCACGTTGGACCACAGCTGCTTTCTCAGGTCTGCATCGTCCCATTGCTCGAAAAAGGGATTGGCGGCATCCCCGTAATGGGCATAGGCCCCGCCAAAGTTGTACAATCCCGTACTGGGGTGGTTCAATATCCACGGCAACCCATTCCCCTGGGCTGATTGACGGGCATATTTCAGGTAAAAAACCTCTTCGCTGCTATTGACCAAATCAGGCCCAAAGATCTTCCACTGGATATCTTCTACGCGTTGGACCGGAACAAGTCCAAACTGCCCCGAATCGATCACTTCCTTTGCTTTGACCTGGGCCGAATCATACGCTTCAAGCTGAAGAAAAACATCTGCCATCAACGTCTTGGCCGCCCATAGGGTAGGCCTTCCCGGCTGTGCGGGTTCGGCAGGCAAGGCACGCTCGGCCATCCGCAGATCTTCCAAGATAAACGCGTATACTTGATCCGCATTGGCTTTGGGCACATCCCTTTCCTCCATGTTTTCTTCGGTCCTGAGCGGCACCCCTCCCCAGTTACGGACCAGGTCAAAATAGGTCAATGCCCTTAAAAACCGGGCTTCACCCAAAAAGCGGTCGCGCACTTCCTGTGCCACTTGCTCACTTTGGGGGACATGGAAAATCACCAGGTTGGCATTTCTGATCCCTTCGTAAAACATGGTCCAGCGACTGGCGGCGGTGTTGATGTTGGTGGCATTCAACCCGTCGAAATCATTGTATTGGGCCCTGCTTCCCCGCCCGTATCCCCAATCGGTATGGGCGCTCAGAACGGCCACTTGTTCGGAACGTACATTGCGCAGCGGATTATAAATGGCATTCGTGGCCGCTTCGATATCTGCTGCGGACTGGTAAAAGTTTTCCGCCACCACGGTCTTGGGCGTTTCTTCCAGCAAATCGCTGCACCCTACCAGTACGGTAAATGCCCACAGGATCATCGGTGCCCTGCCAGCAAATCGGAAAGGCCTTTGGCATAAATTTCGGGAAATGATATGATCGGTATTCATGGTCTGTATCGCGTTTGGATGGTTAGAAGGTGGCCCTGAGGCCCACGGTATAGGATTTTGGAATAGGATAGCTGAAGTGGTCGATCCCGAGACTGGCATCGGCACCGTTGCTGTTTACCTCGGGATCCCACCAGGAATAATCGGTAAACGTAAGCAGGTTTTGGCCACTGACATAAAGTTTCAGGTTACCGATCCACTTGGATTCCGGGAAGGCAAAATCATAGGCCAGTTGGATATTTTTCACCCGCAGGTAAGAGCCGTCCTCCACATAGCGGTCGGACACCTTCAGGTCATTGTTTCGGCTGATCCTCGGGTATTTGGCATCGGTATTCTCTGCGGTCCAATGATCCAGCAGCACTTCTTCCGGCATGTTCAACCCCTGCCCGAAATCCATGGTGCTGGATATGGCACTGACATTAAAGATATCGTTGCCCTTGGTCCCCTGCAGGAACAGGTCCAACTGAAAGTTCTTGAAGGTCATCGTGGAATTGATGCCATAATAAAAATCGGGATTGGGATCGCCAATGGCGGTCTTGTCCGACTCGTTAATCTCCCCGTCCCCGTTCAGGTCCCTGTAGCGGATATTACCATCTTCGGTATAGCCGTCCTCTTGATAGCCCCAAAACTGCCCCAGGGGCCTTCCCTCTTCCATGATGGAAAAGTTATCCGCCACGGTCACTACATTAATATAGTTGGTCAGAATGGGTTCGCCATCGTTCAGGCTGATGACCCTGTTTCGGTTAAAGGCGATGTTCCCGCTCAAGTTCCAGTGGAACCCCCTGTTCAGCACTATGGCATCCATGCTGAGCTCAAGGCCCTTGTTCTGAATTTCGCCTACATTGGCCACGGTGGTGGTATAGCCAAAGGAGCTGGGCAGCCTGACCGTGCTGAGCAGGTCGCGGGTGTTTTTGATGTAATAGTCCGCCCCCAGCATGATGCGGCCACCGATCAGCCCAAGGTCCAGCCCAACGTCAAACTGCTCGGTGGTTTCCCATTTAAGGTCTCCCGGCAGGACCGACTGTGGCGCAAAGGTGCTGTACAGCTCCTCGCCAAAAACGGTATAGCCCGGAAAAAGCCTGTTCAAGGTACTGTACGGATCAATGGCCTGACTTCCGGTAAGCCCCCAACTTGTACGTATCTTCAGCTCGGACACCACCTGCTGTTGCTGCATAAATCCTTCTTGGGACACCCGCCAAGCCAGTGCTGCGGAGGGAAAATGCCCCCATTTGTTACCTTCGCTGTAGCGCGAGGAACCATCGGCACGCCAAGTGGCCGTAAACAGGTACTTGTCAGCATAATTATAGTTCAACCGACCGATATAGGAAAGCAGTACCGACTTGGCATATCCCGAAGTGGGCACGCCGGGGGTATTGGCCGCGCCCAAGTTATCCGTTCCAAACAGGTCGCTGAGAAATCCAGCTGAACTTCCTGCCAGGTAGCGTGTCTGAAAATCCTGATAGGTAAAGCCCGCCAGGACATCAAACTTATGCTTTTCATCCAAGGTGTCCGCATAGGAAATGGTGTTTTCATTGAGCCGGCTGATGTACTGCCGGGTGTTGACGCTGGCATTGCCATCGCTGTTGATAAAATCGGTGGTCCGGTAAACATCCGTTCGGTCATCCCTGTTTTCGATCCCGCCAAGGATTTTGATGGTCAATTTTGGAATGGGCCGATAACTCACCGAGGCATTGGCCAGGACAATATTGGCATTAACGGTGTTGAACTCCTCATTGATATAGTTAAGCGGATTGATGATATCCGGGGAAACGAAGGGGAAGTCTTCGGACAATACCGTCAAGGAGCCGTCGGGAGCATAGGGCGAGGACAAGGGAGAGGCCACCAAGGCTGCCCCGATCATGGAGTTTCCCCGAGCCCCGCCATCGCTGTCCCTTCTGGCAGTGGTCAGTTTGGTCAAGTTGGTCGAAAAGTCAATGGTCAGCTTATCGCTCAGGGAATGATGGATGGAGGATTGCAGGGCATAACGGTTATAGTCACTTCCGCGAATGATCCCTTCCTGGTCAAAAATACTTCCTCCTACCGAAAATCGGGTACTTTCATTTCCCCCCGAAACCCTGATGGAGCTGGATTTGATGGGTGCCCTGTCGAACACTTGGTCCTGCCAGTCCGTCCCTGTGTCCATGGCCGAAAGCTCACTTTCGCTGAAATAGGGATCCAAACCATCATTTGCGGCCTGGATGTTCATCAGCTGGCCATACTGCCGCCCGTTCATCAGGTCCAGCTTTTTCCGTAAGTGCTGCACACTGTAATAGCTGTCAAATTCCACTTGGGTGGGAGCCTGCACCCCTCCTTTGGTGGTGATGAGCACCACTCCGTTTGCCCCCCTGGAACCGTATATGGCCGTGGCAGAAGCGTCCTTGAGCACTTCGATGCTGGCAATGTCCGAATTGTTGAGGTTGGTCGGGTTGCCCGAATAGGGAAATCCATCGATCACGTAAAGGGGGCTGTTGTCCCCTTGGATGGAATTGCTCCCACGGATGCGTATGTCCACTCCTCCTCCCGGAGAACCGTCATTTTGCACCACCTGCACGCCCGGAGCACGGCCAGCCAACGCCTGCACCACGCTGGTGGTGGGAAAGGCATTTACCTCCTCGGTGCTGACTTGGGAAATGGCTCCAGTAAGATCCGCCTTCCGTGCCGAACCGTACCCGATCACCACCACTTCCTCCAATTCCTTCTCTTCGGAACCAAGGGTAACGTCTACTTGGCTTTGGTTGCCCACGGCTACTTCCTTTCCTTGGAAGCCCACAAAAGAAAACACCAGCACCTGTTCACTGCTCCCTCCAGAAAGCCTAATGGTATAATTCCCCTGCTCATCGGTGATCGTTCCCGTATCGGTTCCTTTTATTTGGACGGTTGCTCCTGGCAAGGAGGCTCCTTCCTGATCGGTCACCTTGCCCTTTACGGTCCTTGTGGAAGGTGGAACAGTGTCTTGCACGTCCAATGTGGGACGGGGTTGCTGTGGTACGGTATCCTGATACGGGGTGAGTTCTTCGGAGGCCGCTCGCCAATCCGGAAAGCTCTCGGTAAGGGCAAAAGCAGGCAGGCAAGTAAAACCTGCCAAGCTCCATGTCAATACCAGATGGTTGATACGCTTTAACGGTATTTTCATCGTTGTTGGTTTTAAGGCTCTAATGGTATGACCTTAATTAATCCAAGTCCTATTCCACAACCCTTAAAAAATCACCAAAAAACAATGAATATAGCCAATTAAGAAATCTGAAGTGGTATTTTTAGAACATCATCAAAAAACTTCAGGTTCTAAAATCTGAAATATTAGACAAATTGTAGAATTATTGTACCATAATGTAGACAAAGTCACGGAGCTTCCATTCGAAAGACCACCCACAAACCACCTACCAATACTTCCCATCCAAATACCTTCCCGGAGCTTTTGTTGGGAAATCAAGGTTTTCCGATGACCTCTCCTATCAAGGCAAAGGCCTTTCGGGCCTGTTCCATTTGGAGCTGTTGTTTTTCGTTATAGGTTTCCTTCGGCAAGGAAACGGCCACCTCAAACTGGGCATGGATCCTATCAAAGCCAACCGCAAAATTGTTCCGGGGAAGTCCCCAGGTGGCCAAATAAGCATTCAGCTTTTCTACCTTTAGCCCGACATGGGGCACGGCATAGCTCATGGCCGTGATGGCACCGTGCAGGCTGGTGCCGGCATAGCATTTTGCATTGGCAATCAAGTACATGATATCCCAAATATTTTCGGCATCAAAATAAACGTGCGGACAGTCCATCCGCCTCCGCACCTCCGCCAAGGCCAGGTGGTCGTCATGGTCGAGGGCCTTGCCTATTGGACACAGGCACAGCTCCGTTTCGGATTGCCGGAACACCTGCTCCAGTTGGCCAGCGATCACCGCTTCCTTTCCCATGGTGTTTTTTCGGTTGATCTGGAAGAAGAGGTACTTTCCCCGATGGGCTTTGACATAATCCCTTACCGGTGGGGTCACACGTGCCTCCAAGTCAGCAACGGGATAAAATGCTGACATCAGGACGGCGGAATCGGGAAAAAGCCGTGCATCCACTTGGTTTGCCTGCAAGTTTTTAACGGTCTGTCCGTCCCTTACGGCCAAGTAATCCACCTGCTGTAGTTTTTCCTGCATAAACGGATAGCGCTCAAAAACGCTCCTGTCAATCCCCGATCCCCCGAGAGAATTGAGGATCACCGATCGTACCTTTCCCAGATCATCTTTGGTAAAGACCAGCGGCAATACCGTTTTCCCTTTTAGAAAACGCTTGGCCATGGCATTCAGGTCGATGTACCTGGAAAGGCGATGGCGGTAGCGATGGATTTTTTGGTAAGTTGGGTTCAAGGCGGCAAAAAGGGAGTGCCAGGTCACGCCCAGGGCCTCGCCTCCGGCGATAATGACGTGGTTTTGCCCATCGTTGGCGTTGCAGGCCTCGTAAAAAGCTGCCAAATCCTCGGTGGGCTTCCCTCCTACTTGGGAAAGATCGCTTTTCACCAGTCCAAAAAACCGGAAACGGTATTCCTTCCCCAAGGTTTCGAGCTGTTTTTCAATGATCAGGGGAAAAAGCAGGTCCCCGTAATTATAGCGGTCAAAAGCACCAATGATCAAAATATTTTCCATGGTTTACCTTCTATCAAAAAACCTACCTGTTTTGGTACTACTGAAAAAATTATCCCACAAATAACGCAAGGCCTACCCCATCTCGCCGCTCCATGATTTCTAGCACTAAGATTGCTATCACCTTTCCAGCAGTTTTTTTCGGGCAAAATCTCTTTTTCCGAGGGAGCCCAAAACCCTTAATTATCCTTAAAATTGGTTTAATTTACGCATTGATCTATTGACTTACCTATGGCAGGACAATCTCCGGTAAAGAAAATCTTCTCTGGCTCTGTTTGGGGCATCGCTGCCAAGGTGCTCGATGCCTTGGCGAAGTTTGTGACCATTCCCTTGCTGGTAAGCTTTTATGGCAAAACCGACTATGGACTCATTGCCTTGGCCTTCTCGCTAAATGCTTACCTTCGCCTGATGGACTTGGGCATGAACATCGGATCGGTGCGGTATTTTGCCATGTGGGAATCCAAAGGCGAGTATGATAAAATTGCCACGGCCTCACGGTCCAGTATGGTGTTCTACGGGCTCATCGGCCTGGTCAACGCCCTGATCTTCGTTTGGATGGCCGATCATGGTCCCGACTTTTTCAATATCAGCCAGGACCAAGCCCCTACCTATCGGATCATGATGTATATCCTCGCTGCCAGCACGGTGTTCAACTGGCTGTCAAACGTGGTCATCCAGTTGCTGAGCGCCAAGGATGAGCTGGGGTTTGTCCACCGCATCACCGTCATCAGCAGTGTCCTCAACTTCCTGATTGCCCTGGCCGCCATCCATTTCCAATGGTCCTTGGAGGTCTACTTCCTGTTTTACACCCTATCGCTAATGGTGGTCATCCCCTTGAATGTCCTCCGGCTGAAGCGCTATCCTCTTCCGCTGCGCAAGCTCCTGCTTCCCAAGTGGGACGGAAAAGTTTTCAAGCAGATCTTGGGCTATAGCATGGCCATCTTTGCCATGGGGCTGTTCCAATTTTCGGCAAAAGAACTGCGCCCTATCCTGCTGGCCAAATTTGCCACGGGCATCGATGTGCTGACCGATTACCGGGTCATCCAAACCATTGCCAACCTGGTCATGTCCTTCGGCAGCATCTTTCTTCAAGTGCTGCTGCCCTCTGCTTCAAAGGCCCATGCTGAAAACGACCAACACAAAATGGAAAAGATGGTCTTCGAGGCCACCCGCTATATCGCTATTTTCTTGACCTTAGTGGTATTCGCCCTGATCCTGAACGCAGAAAACCTGCTGGTGCTCTATATGGGAGAAAGTTACGCCGACCTCAGCAAATGGCTGATCATCTGGTTGCTCACCGTGTTGCTGTCCATGCACAACACTCCCGTGGCCAGCTTGGTCCTGAGCTCCGGGAAGACCAAGGCCCTGGTCTATTCGGCGGCCATTGGCTGCATCCTTTCCCTGCCGATTACCGTGGTCTTCGCCCCAGAGATGGGCGTGGGTGCGGCCGTTATGGGGTATTTGGTCTACATGCTCATCCAGATGGGCTTCTTCTACTTTTACTATATTCCCAAGGTCCTGCACATGAGCAGCGCCCGGATCTTCTTCAAGGCCTTTTCACCTTCCCTGCTGGGGGCGGTCTTGGCATGGTTTCTGGCTTATCTGACCGGAACCTTGGTCGATTTGGCGCAGCCTTACTTGGCAATGGCCCTGCAGACCACGGTATTTCTGTTGGTTTTTGCAGGCTTTCACGGGGCATTTGTCATCAAGCGTTCCGATATCGACTACCTAAAAAGCAAACTTTCACCCCAACCCTGAACCCATGAATCCGAATAACGGCACCACCTTTTCCATATGTATCCCCGCCTATAAGAGCAAGCATCTCCACGCATGCATTGCCAGTATCCTGGGCCAGACCATAGGAGACTTTGAGCTCATCATCCTGAACGACTGCTCTCCCCAACCTGTTGAAGAAGTGGTTTCCCAGTTTGATGACAAAAGGATACAGTACCATAAAAACGAAACGAACGTCGGGGCCGTCGACCTGGTCCAGAACTGGAACAAATGCCTTTCCCTGGCCACGGGAAAGTTTATCGTGATCATGGGCGATGACGACCTTTTGGAACCCGATTATTTGGAGACCTTCACCGGGCTGATCGCCGCCCATCCGGACCTGGATGTCTACCACTGCAGGAGCAAGATCATCGACGAAAACGGAAATACGATACTGCTGACCCCGGCCTGTCCCGCCACCGAGGATGTTTATGACAGCATTTGGCACCGCCTAAACCAGTACCGCTCCAACTATATTTCCGACTACCTTTACCGTACCGAGGCCTTGCGGGACCAAGGAGGTTTCCATCCGCTTCCCCTGGCCTGGGGATCTGATGACATCACCGCCTTCATCGCCATGGGGCAAAAAGGCATTGCCCACAGCCCAAAGGCGGTCTTCCGCTACAGGAGCCATGGGATGTCCATTACCTCCACGACCACCAATGGCCTGGCCAAACTGGAAGCGGACATGGGCTATGCGGCCTGGCTGAAAAACTTTCTCCAGGAAAATCCCCTGGGAGCTGTCGAAACGGTCATCTATCGGCACCTGGTCGAAAACCAAGACCGCTACATGCGCGACCGGAGGATCTTTACCATGACCAAGATCATGGCCTCAGAGGCCATCCCCCGTATCGGCAAATGGCTCCGGCACCGAAAGAAATTCCAGCTCACGACCAAGGATATCTTAACGGCTGCCGTCAAAAGCAGGAAAATGAGAAAACAGCTCAGGGAATAGCTGTTTGGGCATAAGGCAAAAAAGTGAGGGGATGCCATCCTAATGGACGCCAAAAAGGAAATAGCGAAAAGAACTCATAAACACCGTTTTATACATGGATATTATTTTCAACCCACCGGACAATACCGAGAACAAATACATCCAAATCATGGTGGAGCCACTGCGCCAGGATGGCTTCCGCATCCATGAACTGGACGGCTTGTTTTCCGGGTGGAAACATTTTTGGAGTATCCGTCTGGTCCACCTCAATTGGTTTGAGAACATCGATGACACAAGCTTTTTCAAGGGGTTGAGAAGCTTTTTCCGGAAGATGGTGGTGCTGACGGTCATCCACCTGAGCGGGAAAAAGTTGGTGTGGACCATGCACAACCGTATGACCCACGAACAAAAAACCGGCAAGATGAGCAGCATCCTGACCGATCGACTGCTGGCATGGTCGGACGCCATTATCATTCACAGCCAACTTTCCCGAGCGCTCATTTTGGCACAGTCCCCATCCCTTTCCCAGAAGATCCATTATATCCCCCATCCGGATTTTGTGGACTGCTACGGGCCGGTACCTTCCTCCAGTCCAAGCGATGACTCCGCGCTGAGGCTCCTGTTTGTGGGCGCTGTCAAACCGTACAAAAACATTGAGCTGCTGATCGAAACGGTGGGCGATATGAAAGATGTTTCCCTTATGATTGCCGGCAAGGCCAAGGACGAAGCTTATAAAGACAGCCTCACCCAGTTAGCGAAAAGGTTCCCCAACATCCACCTGAACCTCGCTTTTGTTCCGGACAGTCTCCTTCCCGAACTGCTCGCCAAATCCGATGTGGTGATATTGCCCTATGACCTGGCCAGCAGCCTGAATTCCGGCACGGTCATGCTGGCCTTCAGCTATCAAAAAACCGTGATTTGTCCGGAAATTGGCACGTTGGTTGATATGGAGGAGGCGCGGGAAAATTTCTTTGGCTACCGCTATGAGGACCCTGCCGGGCACCGGAAGGTGATCCGACAGGCCATCGATCAGGCCATGGCCTTGAAAAAAAGGGACCCGAAAGCCCTTGAGGCCATGGGCAAGGCCATGCAGGCCCATGTGCTCAGCCGGCAGCCCAAGGCCCGTGTAGGGAATAAACTCAAACAACTTTACCATAAACTGGTTTCATCGTAAGGAAAACCTGCTTTTATCCGATTATTTTGGTAAATTCTCACGTAAACGCAGCCCTTCCCCGGCGGGCAATGACATGCAAGACCAACGACCATGAAAATACTCTATATCAATTCACTTTATGCCCCTGACATCCGTGGTGGAGCCGAACTTTCGCTCAAGCTCATGGTGGAAGGCATGCAATCCAGAGGGTTTGATGTGGCGGTATTGGCCCTGATGCCCGAGGGGGAGCTTCATTCCTCCACGGTGGATGGTGTGAAGGTCTACCGTGCAGGCCTCAAAAACCGGTATTGGCCCTATGACACCGGCCAGCCCCCTGCGTACCAACGGTTGCTTTGGCATGTAAAGGACCGTGAAAACCGGGACATGATGCCCTACTTGCGTGAGGTGGTGGCGCGGGAACGGCCCGATGTGGTTTCCTGCCACAATTTGGCCGGTTGGTCCGTCGCGGTCTGGGACGAGCTCCGTACCCTGGGGATTCCCATGGTCCAGGTGCTGCATGACCTTTACCTTTTATGTCCCAACAGCAATATGTACAAGAACGACACGGCCTGCAAAGGCATCTGTATGGAATGCAAGCTGCTGCGGCTCCATCACCAAGGCAAGTCCGCGCAGGTCAACGCGGTCGTGGGCATCAGCCAAAGCATATTGCAGCGCTTTGAGGCAGAAGGCTACTTTCCTCATGCCCACAAACAGGTCATCCATAACACCCGGCAAATCCCCGACCCTGGCCCTCCGCGGACCAGAACGGCACAGGCTCCTTTGCGTGTCGGGTATTTGGGCACCCTCTCCAGGATCAAAGGCATCGAATGGCTGATCGAAACGGTCAAGCAGGTGGACTTCCCGATACACCTTCACATTGCCGGAAAGGGCAAGGAAAGCTATGAAACACACCTTCGCTCCATCAGCGAGGAACATGCTAATATTGAGTTTATGGGCTATGCACAACCTGCTGAGCTCTTCTCCAACATTGATGTATTGGCGGTCCCCTCCTTGTGGGAAGAGCCGCTGGGCATGGTGGCCATCGAGGCCCTTGCCCACCATATCCCGGTGGTGGCCAATGCCGCCGGAGGGCTCAAGGAAACGGTCCAAGAGGGCATAAACGGATTCTTTTGCCATGGTGATGAGCCGGCTTCCCTTGCGGCAGCGCTAAAGACCCTGTACGAAAACCCTGAGGACTATCAACGGCTCAGCGCACAGGCCCGCGGTTCGGTCGCGGCGATTTTGGACCGGGACAGGATGCTGGATGCCTACCAGGATATTCTGGAAACAACGTTAAACGACCTTACGACAAACCCCATCTGATCCATGGCCACCGCCCTGCAGCAACAAAACAGTACTTTGCCCCTTCCCGTGCTGGAGTGGAAGGATATCCAACTCTCCGAGTTGGTGTTCTGCATCGCCTTGGCATCCACATGCCTGCCGGTAAAGATCTATCCGGCCCTCTTTTTGGTCTCTGCTGGATTTTCCTTTATTGAATCCGACAAAAAATATCTTGCCCCTTGGGTCATCGCCCTCGGAATATTTTCCCTTTATGCTGTGGGCAGTTTCTTTTTGGTTTACGAAGGCCAGGCCGCTTTGGTGACGGCCATCATCAAACTGGTGGTCAATTTCGCCTTTCTTTACTGCTCCTTCAACTGGCTTGCCCAGCGCAACAACCAAAACCTGCTCTATTTGGTGGACATCACCCTGCACGTGATCTTCGCATTGGTCCTGTTGCAGCTGTTGGTTTACCATGAGGCCCTTCATTTCCGGCTGGTCACGGGCAGCAGTTCTTCGGGGCAGGCCAGCATGCTTTATGATCCCCAACTCTTCTTCTGGGGGCTGGCCGATAAGAACATGCTGGGAGGCCGGATAGCCCTACTGGGTTTTCTGTATATCCTGATACCGGTGGTGCGTTACCGGAAGGTGGCCTTTTGGCGGATCGCCTTTATTTTCCTGGTTGCCTACCTGTCCCTTTCCAGGACCCCCGTGGTGGCCCTTTTGATCGGCTGTGGCTACCTGTTGTGGACGGTCCTTTCCAAGAAATACCGGATCGTCATGGTCGTGGCTTTGGCAGCACTTGTCCCCATCATCCTCCAAAAGGTGGTCCGCGTGGATCAGCTGACCGCCTCCAACGACGGCATGGGCGTACGCCTGGTCTATTGGCAGGCCTTTTTTGCCCATATCACCGACATTCCCCTTTGGGGCAAGGGCTTTATGACCGCTCCGGCCTTCCTGAACGAATACGCCCAATTTTACCATGGGGAGCCGCACATCCACAACACCTTCATGTCCTGTTATTTGGAGCTGGGCATCATCGGACTGGCATCCTTTGTGGTGTTTTTGGTCGGCTATTCGCGGTCTTGTTTTATCATAAACCCGCACCTTCACTTCTGGATAGCATGCTTTTTGCCGCTGCTTGCCATCATGTGCATCCTGTATTCGGGATACGATAATGATATCGCCATGTACCTTGTCCTGCTGGTTCCTCTGGGCACTTGCCGTGACAATGTTCCTTTTGGCGATGTAAAAATTGGGTTATGGAACAAAAAAGAAAAGTATTGATCGATGGCCGATGGGCCGGGGATACAGGAATCGGAAGGCTTTACCGGGAGGTCATGCAAGCAGCTCCACAAGGAGTGGATTGCCGCTATGTGCGCACCACTGTCCCGCTGGGAAGTATGTTTTCCCCGGTTGCCCTTGCCCGTGACATTGGCAGGTCAGATGGGGAAGTTTTCTACAGTCCTTCCTTTATGCCCCCGCTATATTCGAAGATGCCTTTTGTTTTTACCGTCCATGACCTGATGCACCTTTTTTACTATTCTCCCCTGCACCGGGTCTATTACCGTCAGGTCATTGCCCGGCTCGCCAAACGGGCCAAAAAGCTCATTACCGTTTCCCACTTCAGCAAAGCGCAATTGGTCACCATACTGGGTCTCCCCGAATCGCTGATTTCGGTGATTTATAACGGCGTGGACGACCATTTCCTGGCCAATGAGGAGGGCCATTCACTGGGCAGGCCCTATTTTCTGTACGTTGGCAACCGTCGGGAGAACAAAAACCTTCCCGCCATGCTGACGGCCTTTGCCCATGCCCGCATTCCCAAGGACTTTGTTTTTGCACTTAGCGGGAACCCCGATTCCCAGCTCCGGGCACTTATCGAAGGGCTGGGCATTGAAAAAAGGGTGCAGTTTTTGGGGTTCATTCCCGAGGAAGCGCTTCCGAAGGTCTATAGGGGAGCCTATGCCACGCTGTTTGTTTCCAAAATGGAAGGCTTCGGACTGCCCGTTCTGGAATCCATGGCCTCGGGCACCCCGGTCCTAACCTCCACGGAAAGCTCCCTTCCGGAGATCGCTGGTGGCGCGGCCCTGTTGGCACGGCCAGAGGATCACGCGGACATCCAGCACGGCATTGAGCGGCTGGTCAGCGACCATGGACTTTATGAGGATTTGGTCGAAAAGGGCCTCCGCCGGGCAAGGCAATTCCCGTGGGCCCGCACCGCCTCCCAGACCTGGGAACAGATCCTTTCCTGAAGTTTCGGACAAATCAAACCTATTGAAAAAAACACGAATACCGGAAGAAGATGGCAAAAGCAATAATGACCTATTACCTGTTGATCGGATGGCTCTTGGCCGTGGGAAGTCCTGCTGCACTTGCTTTGGACATGGACACACGGGACCTGGTGAAAACCTGGAACGTACGGGACCACCATGCCAAGGGCGATGGCCAGACCGATGATACCGAGGCCATTCAGGCGACCATCCGCATGGCCCATCCCGGGGACACCGTATGGATTCCGAAGGGCACCTACAAGGTAAGCACCTTGGGCTTACGCTCCGGGGTGCACATCAAGGCCGACGGCACCTTGAAGCAGCATTTGGACCGCACGGAGGAATTCACCAAAGAGCGCCAGAATTCCTCGGCGCCACTGTTTCGGGGCAAGGACATCTCGGACCTTTCCCTCTCGCTGAATGCCCAAGCGCTGCATGAGGCCATTTACCTGAGCGGCAGCCAACGGGTGACCATCTACCGTTCCCAGTTGCACGGGGACAGCACCAAGCTGCGCTCCTTTGCCGGAATATTGCTCTACAAATGCTCCGATATCACCATTGAAGGCACCACGGTGGCCGGATTCGGCACCGACCGCCGCCACACGGACCGTTACCAGCCCGGCACCGGCATCCGGATCCTGGAAAGCAAGGAGGTCACCATTCAAGCGGCCACCATCTCCCACAACGGGGAAAACGGCGTATTCATTCATGCCAGCCCCGATGTAAGGGTGCTGGGCTCTACCATCAGCCATAACGGCATGAGCGGCATCCAAGTGGCCTTTGGTACGAGCGGAGTGGAAAAAAACTACCGCTTTGAGAACAACATCCTGCATGGCAACGCCAGTGATGCCGTGGACATCAACAACCGGGGATCCCGCGAACCGTTGGCCATCCATGCGTCCATTCTCCACAACGACAGCAAGGACAATGGCTTTGTGAAAGGAAAACCGACCCCCGATGGCTCCGGGATTGCCACGCTGGTGAACGTTTCGCAAGTGACGGTCATTGCCAATAAGGCCATGGGAAACAACCGCCCTGCCGTGTACATGGAAGATTGTGGGGAGATTTTGGTCAAGGACAATGAGGCCGACAACCAAGTGGAATTGGTCGGGGCCCTGAATAGCCTGAGCCTGCTGTCCAATACCTTTTCCAACATCACCTTTATCAACAATGTACATGCCCGCTACATCTGCATGGAAAACAACCAGCTGACCACCCTTCACATGCCCAATGGCATCCGGATAGACTCCCTTTTGGTCAATGAGAACGAGCTGGGCAATGCCTCGCTCAACGTCAACCTGAAAGGAAGCGTCCAGCTGGTGGGCAACCGAATCGTCAACGAAGGCAAAAATCCTGCTTTGCTGCTGGTCCGGGCAGATGCGGTCCACCTTGCCAACAACCGTATCGTCAGCAACCGCGCACCTGCCCTGATCGTCCATGCCACGGCAGCTGATGTCCTTGTCGAAGAAAACACCATTCGCGCGGTAAACACCTGCATCATCGACCAAGGTGCGCAACACCTCCGGATCAAGGGCAACAAGCTCACGGCCATGGACGCCGGCAACCATTCCCTTACCTTCAGGAGCAAAAATCCTCAGGGCCTGTTGCTTGCCGGCAACGAACATACCGGCAGGGATGACCGTCCGGTGATCTACATGGAAGGCAAGGGCACCGCCCAAATGGATGCAGAAAAGATCATTCGGGGAACCGTTGAACTCGACGGGGTAAACGTCGCCACCAGTAACCTTTAACACTACCGTACATGAAGACCAACCTTTTTATTCCCACCTTGAATGCAGGCAAAAAATGGCATGAGACCCTGGAGCAGCTGGCCGAGCAGTCCCTTACTTTGCACCGCAAGGTGATCATCGACTCGGGATCTACTGACGGCACCTTGGATGACCCTTTGCTGGATGGTTTTGATGTAATATCGATTGACAAAAGGGACTTTGACCATGGGGGAACCCGCCAGATGGCAGTGGAAAAGTTTGGCGATGCGGACATTTTCATTTTCCTTACCCAAGATGCCATTCCTGCGGGGCCATATGCCCTTTCCGTGTTGGTGGCCGCCCTGGAAAACAACCCCAAACTTGGCATGGCCTATGGCCGTCAGCTGCCGCACCATGGGGCCACCACCCTTGAAGCCCACGCCAGGCTTTTTAATTACCCTAAAAAAAGTGAGGTCCGCAGCCTTGAAGACCGGCACCGCCACGGCATCAAGACGATATCCTGTTCCAACTCTTTTGCAGCTTACCGCAAAGAGGCTTTTTGTGAAGCGGGAGGATTTCCCACGGGCCTTATCTTGGGCGAGGATGCCTATTTGGCGGGCAAAATGCTGCTGAAGGGCTGGGAAATGGCCTATGTTGCCAATGCCCAGGTCCACCATTCCCATGACTACACGGTCAAAGAGGAATTCAAGCGCTATTTTGACATCGGGGTGTTCCATGCGGACAGCGCCTGGATCTTTGACCATTTTGGCCGCGCTGAAGGCCGGGGGATGCAATACCTGCGATCGGAAATCGCCCATGTTCTGGAGCATGATCCCAAGGCCCTTCCCAAATCCATTGCTTCCCTTTTCGCCAAATGGACCGGTTATAAAATAGGTCTGATGCACAAACGGTTGCCAACATCTTTTAACAAATTTTTATCCATGCACAAGCATTTTTGGCATTCCACACAGTGAGTAAGCCTTCCCCAGCAAACCCGCACAAAATCAGCTCTTAACACCATTTTAAGGCCCTTTCAGAGGTGATTTCCCCCTTGGCATATAAGTTGGCTTAAGTGAATCAGGTTTATTTTACTGATTTACTGACTAAACAACCAACAAGATGACTAACCATAATCAAGAAATACATTTTAACAGGGCGGTAACCACCACGGCTGCCATTCCTGATTTGTTTACCCTTTCGGACATGATCACGCGGGACCGCTTACAGAGCGGTATCCTGAACCTGCAGATGGACACCACTACCAAGGTCATCAAGCGGGTCTTTGACATCTTTTTTGCGGTCACGGTCCTGCTCCTTGGCGCTCCGGTATATTTGGCGCTCATGGCCATGACCAAGCTGACGTCCAAGGGACCTATCTTCTACAAACAGGAGCGGATCGGCGAAAATGGAAGGCCCTTTGAAATCTATAAATTCAGGAGCATGTATACGGATGCAGAAAAAAACGGCCCACAGCTCACGCGCGGCAATGATCCCCGTGTGACCCGATGGGGCAGTTTTATGCGCAAGACCCATTTGGATGAAATCCCCCAATTTTACAATGTGCTGAAAGGAGATATGTCCATTGTGGGCCCTCGTCCGGAAAGGGAGCATTTTATCAACCAGATCGTGAGCGTATCGCCGAGCTATAAAAAACTGCAGGGCATCAAGCCGGGCATTACCTCCATCGGGCAGGTTTACTATGGCTATGCCGAAACGGTACAGGAGATGGTCGAGCGGATGAAATACGACCTGCTTTACCTCACTGGTCCCAGTCTGAAGACCGATATGTTCATCATCTATCAAACCGTCAAGGTGATGGTCAACGGCAAGGGGCAATAACTGCAAAACCAACTAACCACTATACATAAACCACAGCCTGGCCGGGCCACCTTTCCCTAAAACGTCCCGTTTCTGCTACAATCCAACAATCGCTAATAACTGTTTGAAAAGGGATGAGGGAAAGGTGACCCGGTTTTATTTTTTCTGATAATAGAGAGTGGAATAAACGTTGGCCCATCCCATATTTCTGATCAATCGGAAAAGTTTGGGACTGGCAGTTGGCTCAAAGGTAAAGCCACGGATTAATAAAAATGCCACAACCTCCCAAAGGCCCCAAATGAATGCTATAATTTGGACTAAAAGGAATTTATCGCCCCCAGAAATATGGCTTGATCCGCTTTCAACCTGAAAGGAAGAAATTATGGCGTCTACACCCCAAGGCCATGCCTTGGGCTAAGTTGGATAAATGACTTTCAGCCTTCGGTTCCAGTATAGGTCTTTTTTTTGGGGGGAGGGCAAATATCTGCTTAAAGCCCCCTGTGGGACTGAAAAAATCCAAGGAGAACGCCTTTTGGAAGGCTCCTTCAATAGAGACCAACGAAAATCTCTATAAAATTCGGAATTTCCGTGCCATCAGCACCACCCCACACATTATCCTCGATTTTTCGGATTGATTAAAGGTTTTATGGGTATCGGTTAAGCGGTCCTTTTATAAAACCTGATGCCTACCCGGTCTATGTGTTCAATTAAGTCTTTTTCATCTATCCTATCATAAGCTACTATATCGAATTTGTACGGGAACATCAGATCTTCCAAGTCGATCGAGATATCCAGTATATCCATTAAGAGCAGTCCTTTTCCTTTTAGGGCAATGTCAATATCAGAACCGTTTTTATAGTTACCTTTTGCTCTTGAGCCAAATAAAACAGCACTACCTATTTTAGGGTGTCTTTTGAACACCGTATTTATGGCATTAACCTCAGCATCCGTCAAGCCGGTATCTTTATTCACCTTCAAATATTGCTCCTTGATTTCCAGACCTTTCTGCCTCAAGTTTTAAGTTAAGATCTTGAAGAAGTTTAACATATTCCGATTTTATCCCTATCACTATTTCTCGGGCCGTCTTATCATTATAGGTATGGCTAGTTAGGTTCCTGCTTTTTTGTATTCTGGCCCACCCTTTTCCATCGGCAATATAGCCATCCGAGAAGCACTGTTCAATTACAGGCTTTGGCCCAGTTATCCCCTGATAACCTTTATGCGCCAATAGGTCCTGTAGTGTTTTCCATCCCAATTCATAAGTGTATTCAAAAGCCTTGATCAACCCTTGTTCTTCCATTTCATTCAATGAACCATGGTTTACAAACTTTTCTAATTGCCCAAATGCTTTCTTAAAATTAGCAAAACCCTGACCCCACCTTGTGTCCTTGTGATCATTTTCCATAATGCTAAAATAGCGGGATTGTACGTTTAATGCTAAAGATACACCAGGAATATAACCTCCGTCATCAAATAACCATCAGACAACAATCACCATCCGTCATACTCCAACTCAAACCGGCTGAAGGTGCCTTTACCATCTCCTTCCACGAAAAGCCCCGGTTTTACGCCCCATTGCCAGAATTCCAGAAAGGCGCCGTTGAGCGGACTGTTTTCTGTTTTGGCAGGGGAAAGTGCCTTCCACTCCCCGCCTTTGGTTCGGTAGGCAAAACGCACCAAGTGCCCCTGTTCTACTTGCCCACGGAGGCTTACCGATTCGGTCTCCACGGCTACCGCCTCTCCCAGCGGGCTGTATTCTCCATTTCTTAATTCAAACACCTGCAAACGCCCCTCCTTCAGACCTATGCCCAGCATATTGGCATGGGTACCGTACAGCATCAGCCCTTTGAGGTGATCGCCCTCGTTGGGCAATTCCGCCACCACTTGATAGGCCGGCTTTTCAGGCACCACACAAAGTGCCGTGGCCCAGGCCTCTTGCTTCAGGCTGCCCGACAACTGCATCTGTCCATCGTCCACTCTTGTGGAGGGTTGGTTGCTGGCCAGGTCCCAGCGCCACCAACCCTCGAGCTGGTCCCCATCAAAGTTATCGTCAATGGAAAGTGGGGCCACACCACCGGTACTGTCCGCCATCAGGTCCACGGTCTTAAAGTAGGGCCAACCGGACTTTTCGTCCCAATAAAAAGGGCTGAGCAGTGCTGACCTGCCCATATAGGGAAATCCTTCGGTGGCATAGGCATGGTAGAGGTAATACCATTCGTCCTGTCCCGTGGATACTGGCGTACCATGTCCGGGGCATTTCCAATCGCCAAAATCGGTCAGGATGGGATTTCCGGTGTATTTTTCCCAAGGCCCTTCCATCTGCTTGGCCCTGGCCACGCCGACCTTGTAGTCACAGCCGCCCCCACAGCAGGCCGCTCCGGAATACAGCAGGTACAGGTACTCCCCCTGCTGCACGATGGATTGCCCTTCTATTCCGCCACGCTCCCAAGTGTCCGTCTCTGCGGTCACGACCGTAAAGGCATCCCCTTCCAGCTGGAGGCCATCGGCAGAAAGCTTTGCCCCCAGCAACTGGATAGGCCGCTCAGGATCAAGGCCATAAGCCTTCCAGGTAATGTACAACTGCCCATTTTGGTCAAAGACATAGGCATCGATGCTTTCCGAGCCCCATTCGATCAGCTCTCCATGGTCGGTAAAGCCCTTACCGATATCAGTGGTACTGGCCACGCCGATACAGGAAACGCCATCCTTCCGCCGCGCGGTATAATAGCAAAAGAACTTACCGTCCCGGTAAAACAGCTCGGGAGCCCAGAAGCTGCCCATGGTCCAATCCGGTGCCTCCATGAACACGTAGCTTTCAAATTGCCAGTTTTCCAGGTCGGTAGAGGAATAAATGGGATAGATCGGTGCCCAATCGTTGGAGGTACCACAGGCGTAATAGGTGCCGTCCACCCGAATTACCGAAGGGTCGGGAAATTCTCCCCGTATGATGGGATTTTGGATGGACACGGGTGGCTCAATGACTTCTTCAGTTGTTTTCCCTCCGCAGGCACACAGCCATACCAGGCATAAAAAGAGGACAGGTTTATTCATAGGTTTATCGATTTAGTAGGTAAATATAAAGATATCCTGCCAAACTGCAACATCGCCTGGGGTACCAACTAAAAAATCCTGAAATGAAAAGGTTCCCGTTGGTGGCCACCTGTTATCGGTTCTCCCGCTTAGGAATTTTCCGGCCCATGGACTCCTTGCTTTACAAGCAAAGAATATGCTTTGGGTCGAACCGGTAAGCTGGGCAATAAAGGTAAAGTGCTCCCACTGCGGACTGTAGTTGACAACCTTTTAATTCCTTACTGGCGCAGGGTAAAATTATTGTAACGCAAACAAACCTCATCACCAAAAGTGTACCTGTTTCCCTTGTTCGGCTCTTGGATAGCATAGTGAAGAGGGCCTAAAGCCCTCCCATGTCGGCAAATGAATAGTAACCCTCTGCGGTCAATATGATATGGTCCATTACCGGCAGATCCAACAGTTTTCCGGCCTTGGCCATCCTCTCGGTCAGCTGGGTATCCTGTTCGCTGGGCCGGAGGGTACCACTGGGGTGATTGTGGGCAAGGATCATGCATGAAGCAGACGCCTTCATGGCCGCTGCAAAGATCACTTTCAGGTCCACTACGGTACCGCAGGTTCCACCGGAAGAGGCGTTGACAATGCCCAGTACCCGGTTTGCCCTGTTGAGCAGGATTACCTTGAACTCTTCGATGAATTCCAGTTTGGATGCGTCCCAGTTTGCCCTGAGCACTTTGGCGGCACCTTGGGAGGAAACGACCTGTGGCTTGTCTGACATCTTGGAGTTGGGGCGGTAGCTTAGGGTAATTTCGGCTACGTGGCTGAGAACGGTGTTGTTGGTATCCATAACATTTCATGTTTAAGGTTGAAAATTAATTATGGAAGCCCTTCCGCTTACGGGCAAACAAGGCCAAGTGGCAACGGAATAAAGGAAGGTACGGTGGGAAGAGTGGTGTTTATGCCGTAAGCTCATGGCCGCCCTGCCGCCCGAAAGCTAACTTTGTGGAATGATTAATGGTCAAACCATACCCTACTTTATGAAGGTAAGAAAAACCAACCCGTGGTGGATGCCATTGCCTTATTGTACCATCCGGTCAATATACAATATAAACTAAAATGATTCCTTTGTTATAATCAGTACAATGCTGTCCTAAATAATTTTTGATTTACTCTTTGGTCTGTATTTGAAATCAAATTGGGGACATATTAAGGAGTTTGAGCAAACAGATCCCCCTGTACTATTTTCAGGGGTGGTTTTTCGGGTTCCGTAAATGGGCTATCAAGCCATTTTTGCAGTTCGATTTTCAGGAATATATTGAGCCGGATAAAGGCCATCAGATTGGACAGGTGCCAGCCGAATTTAGTTGTTGCCTTCATGACTTTGATCAGCAGGATGGTGATCAAAGCCGTCCATATCTGGATCATTACTGCATTTTTAGAGGTTCCGATAAAGGTTTTGATATGCAATAGCTGCTTGATGTCCCGAAAAAACACCTCAATCTCCCATCTTGATTTGTAGAGGTCCCCAATGGGCTGGGCCGCCCAGGCAAAGTTGTTGGTGATCAGTTCAATGGTCTGCCGGTTTTCCTCATCCCACACGGCCACTCTTCTGAACCTTCCCTTATACTTGGTTTTGGATTGTGGGTTGGTCAGTTCGATTTCTTCGTCCTTGAGCACATGTTGGGCGGTTGTTTCGGGAAGCTCCAGTTCTTCGACGGTACTGATGGCAAGGTTTCCCTTGTGCCTGATCACGAAGAACACCCCTTTGCTGGTCCCAGACGTTGAGTATGGGGAAGTCATTGTAATACCGGTCGGCGACGATCACCGAGCCCTTTTCCAATGGAATGTCGTAAGCTTCTTTATTATCCCCTAAACTCCCCTCGGTAATGTTCACGTAAACAGGGAGTTTCCCGTCATATTCCAGTAGGGTGTGCATCTTTACAGCTCCCTTTTTGGTACGAAAAGTAGCCCAGTCAAACACCGAAAGACAAAGGCTGATCACCGTGCCATCGAGCAGGTAAACGGAGACCTTGATCCTGAGTTTGGACCTCCTGACAGCTGCCTGCTGTCCCAAACTTCCCAGTAGGGAATAGTAAAGGTCCCTGAACAAGTCCGAATCCCTTCGTTTGTTCTGATAGCTGATACTTGATTTGGAGGGGGCTTTGGCAATACCAAGATGGTTAAGGTTCCCGGTAGCAGACCGGAGTCCGTTGGAAATGTCCCTTACCGAGGTGCTCTTGGCAAAATGGCAGAACAACATCGAGACAAGATGCGTCCAGCGGTCAAATCCCTTGCAGCCCTTACCGGTTTGCTTTTCCTTGGCCAATTTCTTGAAAATTGATCGGTCTATCTTTTTAATAATCTGTGAAAACTATGTAATATTAAACATGAGAGGTTCGTGTTTTTTGGTGCAAACCCAAAATAACTTTTTTGGGCAAAAAACAGAACCTCTCATTTTTTATTTAGGACACTATTGATAAAATGTCTAAAAAATCTTGAAAAGGGTCGATTTTATATTTGCCCGGAAATACAGGAGATCCTTGCTTCCTATGAAAGGATAAAAAAAATACCATTGGCCCCAAGGGAACTTGAAATATTACAGCTGTTTACCCAGGGTTTTTCAATCGACAGGACAGCAGAGTTGGTTCATCTAAGCCGGCACACCATTGTTTCTCACAGAAGGAAAATGATGAAAAAGACAGGGAGCAAGACCATCCTGGAACTGCTCGCATTCTCGCAAAAGCATGGGTTGATCTGACCATAAAAACTCGAAACCCAACTATACGGTCCCTTAAAATGAATACCAAAGAAGACAGGCTGATGTCTTTCTGGTTGCAATTTCAAAAAGGATCATATCAACTTGTCTTTCTATATCCCTGCCACACCATGATTACTGATTTCAACAAAAAAGAATTTGTCCATATCCAATATTTAGGAGAAACACCTTCAAGACCTGGTAACATATCCCCAATTATCCAGGTAGGGTATTTGGTATTGTACAATCATGTTGATATCGAATCACGATTTGTGATAGAGGATACGCATGAAAGGATTTTCCATCAATTCCAATTAAATGATGTCCATCATAAAAGCATCGATGAACTTTTCCGGATTCTAATTGACTCCTGACCACTTGATAGATGAATTGATGGGATTATACCGGCCAAACCTATTTTTCTCAATATTTGGGCACGCCAATCCTATTACCAAACTATTTTTGGGAGCCGCTCGAAATTATTTCAGCCCCCCTTTTTACCATTCTGAATTCGATGTCGTTTTGCCTACCTTTCACCTTCCATATTGTTCATTGGGTGGACATGCCCATTCAACCTAAAAGTAAGTTGCATGATTACTTGATATTACCTCAAATGATACCATTCCAAAAAATCCCCCATTATAAAAGGCTTGTTTCCATTATAACAAAGTATTTATAAGTTAAGATCTGTTGTATGGACGGGTTTATTTTTAAACTTCTCCCCTGGGGGCATCATGGAGGTATGCTGCATGGAAAAATATTGACCGTTAAGGAATTGAAATAGGTACTGGCTAGTTTTTTATAAGCCTGGATAAATCTAATCATGAAAGGCCGGTAGCTCAAACAGCTTCAAAGTATTGAAAGATGTGCACGGTCCTGTATCGGGACATAATGGCCAAGACCTATCCTGCCGAAAATAGAGTTCGCCATAAGTTAATTATTATTAAGCAATGAAAGGAAAGAAGTGGACGTGAAAAGTTACCTTAATGGTAGCCTCTCCCCTAATTGCTTCATGCTTTGGTCTACCTCGGTGCTCCAGCAGGGCAGAAGACCGGTGGAGCAAATCCTGAAAACCTACCGTAACCCCACTCCCTTTCAACGGCCATCAATTGAACCATTCCGCTAATATCACGGAATGGAAAAACCTTTGGGCCTTTCGCTGGAAATAAGATTTTCCAGGAAGGCACTGGTCAAAGAAGGCAAGGAATTTCCGTCCTTAGAAGAATCGGTCCTCCATTTCAATTGCTCCGCACCAAAGGTCTGACATATCTGCACGAGGCCGTACATACACAGTAATAACCGTACCGTTTACGTTTTATGTCATTTTATCGTCAACAAAGCCTTTTTGTCGGGCAAACGTAGGAATCGCTTCCTTAACATCTATCAGCCATTTACTATGGATGGCCCTTTGGTGGGCCATTGAACCTTTGCGGCTTGGCACGAATGCAAAAAAATCACCACTATACGGGATTCATGGCACCTCCCATACTTTCCTAATTCTTGTAAAATGTTTCGGACAGGTATTTTTCTACGGCCTGGACTTCTTGGTTGATCTGGTGTACAATAGCATCGAGATTGCCTGCGGCAATGGATAAATTCGACAGTATTTCCCTGTCCACTGGACACCCAGCCTGCAACAGACTGGTCAACAGCATTATATTGCTGAGTGGGGCCCTTACAAGATGGGATTGTTTCCAGGCTATTTCCCGGAGTTTCCTGTTCTGTTCAGCAATGATGTCCATATGTTTTCTGGTTTCCGAAACATCTTCTATGGCACCCACCGCGCGTGTAGGCCTTCCTTCTTTGTCACGGATGATATAACACCTGTCCTTCACGTAAAGGAGCTCGCCTTTCTTGTTCCTGACTCTGTACTCCATTTGCCAATAATGCTTATCCCTGTTTCCACATACCAACATATAACTTTTCCAGACTGCATCGCCTGCAACGACATTCGTCAGCCAAGAATTGTTTATTGAAAACCTTTCCTTTTCCCTGTACGCTACCAAATGGGTCAAGGCCCCGCTCCGGAGGATTGATCCTGATTCATGGTCAATGTCCCATATCATTTCCCGGGTAGCTTTCATGGCCAGGCTAAAACGCTCATTGTTAAGCTTTATCTTATCCTCCGATTCCCTTTGTTCGGTAATGTCCTGCACCACTCCCTCTATCATCGTCGGGTTTCCCTCATCGTCCAACACCAGGTTTACTGTCTGGGCAACCCAGCGGGTAGTTCCGCATCCCTTAAGGATACGGTGGACAAATTTAACCGGACCTGAATTTTTCAACCTATCCAACGGAACGTTTTCCATCAAATGTCGGTCGTGTGGATGGAACCTCTCCAAGACCTTTTCATAGGTGGGCTCAAACTCCCTGGGGTCCACTCCAAAAATCCGATAGGTCTGTTCCGACCATTCCGAATTCGTTTCATCCCAATTCCTGCTCCAATACCCCAGTTTTGCAATGCGCTGGGCACTATCCAACCTGCGATAGGCATTTTTGAGTTTGTATTGGGCCTTTTTGCTTTCGGATATATCTTGGCCCATGCAATAGAAAACCTGCTCTCCTTTGCTGAAGTTTTTTTTCCACGCCACCCATTTTTGATCCCCGGCACGGTTTTTCATGGCCACTACCAAAAAGTCGGACCTGTCCAAGGGATCAAGGAAGGAAAGTAACCTTTCCGAATCTTCCCCCACTGCAAAACTGTCAAGTCCCTTTCCCACGACATCCCTCCTTTCCTTTCCCAGGACCCTAGCGAAGGCCGCGTTGCAACGAATGACTTTACCGTCTGGATCAACTATGGCCAAAAGGTTGCTGGAAATCCCCATAAACTGGAGCAACTCTGCTTCCATGAGCTTGTTCTTGACCGTTGCCCCAACTTGCAGGCCAATCTCCTGTAAGTACTTTTCGTGATGATGGAAAGCGTGGGCCGTGCCAGAGGTAAACACGAGGAAAACCCCTATTACCTCCGTGCCATGAACAATGGGAATGCCCATTCCGGAATCGAGCCCAGCTTCACGTGCATCTCCGGATCTCAAAAACAACGGGTTGTTGGCCAGTCCTTCCCAAATCTGGACCGAAGAGAATTTCCAAACGTGCCCTGGAAGGCCTTCTCCCTTTCTAACCTGGTTCAAGGTACCTTTCTTTGCATTGAAAGGTTGTGTCCTAGATTTCCTACGGGCGGTTGTATTAAGGTACAACCTACTGCCGTCCTTGGACCTGAGCCATACCTCCCCCAATTCGCCCCCGGTATGGATCAACAGTTCCACAAGCCCCCTTTTCATGGAGGCATCCAACTTCCCCGGTTGTCCCATGGCATAGGATACCCTGAACATTAGGTCTTTCATTTCTTCATGATGTATGGCCCTGGAGATATCCCGAAGGCTTCCCACGATCCTCAAAACCTTTCCTTTTTGATCCCGGATTGCACTGCAAAAATCCAGCACGTGGGCATAACTTCCATCGGCCCGACGGAAACGATAGGATAACGAGAGGTTCTCCTTGTATGGAGAACTGATAAATCCATCCACCAACCATAGGACCTTCTCCCTGTCTGCGGGATGGATCCTGTCCTTCCAAAACCCGTATGGGTATTGGGTACGGTAGGGATCATCATCACCAAAAAGACTCTCAAGGGCGCGGCCCATCCTGGTAACCATCCCCGTTTTCATGTCCATATCATAAATATGGTCCTTCGAGGCCAATGCTGCCAACCGATAGCGCTCGTTGATCATTTTTGCATTTTCCTGTTCGACCTTCAGTTCGGTAATTTCCACCATGTTTAGGACGGTGCCTCCAACTCCGGCAACTCCGTGCATATCAGACAGGTTCATTTCAAGCCACCGTGGCCTGTCTTCCTGCTCGAATGCCCTGAAAGCCTTCAGTTTCACCCGGCCCTTTTTTCTCACCTTTTTAAGCTTCTCCGAAACCATTTCCCTATGGGATTTATGGACATGCTCCAGGAAAAAGGTCCCGATGAATTCCCCCGGATTTTGCCCAAGGAGGTTGGCACAGGAAGGACTGAAATAATCTATTCTTCCTTCACTGTTGAGGATGGCGATCAGTTCGCTGCTTCTTTCCACCAGGGCCTTGAACTTCCTTTCGTGTAAGTGCCATACGCCAAGGGACCGGAATTTTTCCACCAAACCTGACAGTGAACTACCGATGTTGGAAAGCAACAGGTCTAGTAACTTTCCATATGGGTGCCTTTTCCCCAATAAAACCAGATAACCTGAACGGTTTCCTTCGGATAATATGGGAACAACCATCATCAGACCGTCCATGGTAACTTCGGGAAGGACCTGGTCGAGCTCTTTCCTGTATGGATGTCCCGGTCCATAAGCGCCTGGTCCGACACAATGCTCCAACTTGAAGGGGGCTGTCCCTAATCCTGGGGACAGGGCCCTGGTAGGAAAATCATAAGTCTTTACCGTCCATGTTGGGCCGGTGCCAACCGCCTCATCCGAAACCTCGAGAAAGTATCCTTTTTCTAGCCCCCATGGCTCCCATAACATCGAAAATACGGATGTGACCGCCTCATCGGCACATGATGCCTTTATCAATTGCCTGTTAATCCCTTCCAGAAATTCTAGACCTTCCCTTTGCCCGGTCACCCTTTCCCCAAGGCCTTCATGATGGGTGATATCCACGGCGATCACCAATTCGGCATCCTTTCCCTTGAACCTAATTTTGCTTCCCTTTGCCTTGACCTTCCTCAGTCTCCCGCCCTTTTCCAGGTGCAGGTCCACACGAACTGTTCTGTCACCGGCTTCGGGGCCTTGTTTTTTTTCCCTGGTGTGCATCATCGCCGCTCCACTGGAGGGGAAGATCTCGGCTATGGTCATCTCCATGAATTCTTCTTTGGTATAGCCATATTGCACAACGGCTTCCATGTTCACGGCCAAAAAACGAAGGGTGGAAGGGTCATATACCCACATGGGAATTGGGGACACTTCAAAAATGTCATCATCCATTGTTTTTTGTTCCATAGTTGTATTGCGGGATTGTGGAACCGGTATTATTCCGGGTCCGGATTAGCTCAGTTAGCGGAAGGAGAACCTACCAGTTGGACCAACCTTTTTTCAAAGGCCATTGCAGAGGACATTTTTTTAAGGTAATGGACTTTTGGCCAATTGTCAAGGCCATGCATATAGTATCCCAAATCATCGGGATATCCAAGCACGAGAACTGGTATACCAAAGGAACATAAATACCTGATCAAGGCCATGTCCCCTGAAGTGTGGCATCCGTTGGATACATCAAATACTACCAACTTCACAGAGTCCCAACAGACTTCCTGGACATCAGTTCCCATATCGACCGCTTCGGCCTGATATCCGAAAAGACCAAGGATCTCGCAAATATTATCTACAAATTTCGGGTTCCTTCCCGTTACCTTAATTTTAACCATATCTCCCCTTCCTTTAATTTTCCTCAAACGTGGCACCCATTTTCTTTGTCCTTGTCATCTCCAGTAATTAACCCACAGGGGATGCAATTTCCATTTGGGCACAAAAATCCATTCGCCCGATGGCTACAGGACTTGGTCGGTTCCATCACCTCACAATTTGTAACGAAAGCAGGAAGGCACTTTTGCTCATGCCAAGCGCCTACATAATCCATTGTATTGTTGTCTACTTTGCTCCGTAAGGATTGTACCAGAACAATTTTGTGGTCATTTGCTCGTGATCCATAAAATTACATTTGGGGACCTATCCTGTCAAGCTTGTTATCTCCCCCGTTCTTGGTCCAGGCGGCCAAATACTACGTTATAGAATGGCCGTTGCATAGGGCTTTTATATAATAAAAGATATTTTTAAAATAATTTTTCAAACCCATTATTAACAAAATATACTTTTTTTAACCACAATTCAATATATACAAAAAACAAAATAAACCAAACATACAGCGTTATTTATTGTTCATAAACACCGTAAAAAACTCAGTTCAAACAAATATAATTTGGCACCCCTCCTGTTAAAACATCCGGCAACTCGTTCCGGATGCAAACGATATGTTTTCCATTACCGGAATCCACTAGTGGACCGTGCTTACTAACCAACCATGACCCCTGTTTTTTTTGGTCAATGGCCAGGCGTATGACAGCTTTCAAATCCATGAATACAAGTGGGCACCCGGGTAACTCATTATGGCAAGTACAAATGTTATTTAATGGATCCCGGAACTGAGTAATGGGATCGGGTATAGCTGATCGAATATGGATCCGGAAAAGGTTTATGACGTTCCCTCAGGACATGGCATTCCACAACCAGTAGGTCTCCGGACGGCTGTTCTAAGGGAATGTAGGTTAGGACCACTTTAGAAATTCCAGTTCAACCTTAAATCCTTCCTTGGTTTTCCTTACAGCCATTTGCAGGCCTACTGCTCTTTATCTGCGATAGTTTTCCTACCTGACCTTGAACAACCGGTATTGGGACCCTTCCCTCCCTCATTTTAGCCCTATACTGTTTTGTGCATTTGGACGGCATCATAGTACTTCAATCCCCTCCTGTCTTTCCCAATCTATCAGTAGGTCATGTGAAATAATTTGTCTGGTAGGTGAATAGCCCCCTTGCCTCCTCCACACCATCAACCCTGACGATTTCTCGCAATGGGTTCATTAAATTGAATGGCTTCCTTCAGCAAAACCATATTAATGGGGGGATAGGTTTTGTAATTTAGCGTTTCGAGCCACCCCTGTTTGCTCAAGTGGTTTCATTATGATCTTGCCCATGACCATAAACGGCCAGTATTTTCACAACGGAATAATGGTCCACGCCGGATTTTCTCTGCGATCCGTTGGGCCATGGGATTGGTAGAGACCGCTCGGTACAGCAATTATATGCTACTTCGCCACCATGGTGTGATGACGCTCCATCCATTAAATTGCACTTACCCAAACCTTCCGGCACCTTTTCTGTCGGGCCTTTCTGATCAGAACAAACTTCCCTGACCTCCTATTCTGCAGAGGTTGGTGAGGTAAAGAAGGTACCCCCTCAAAGCGGCACAACGGTTATAATATAGATTGGTCCATCCAAACATTCCTTAATCACTTTAAGGACCCCGACCATGATTGGCCTGGTAAAACATGGTTCCGGATGGACACTTTTTCACACAGTGATCCCATGATCAACCCTGTGTACAAACGGTGGAAGGGCTGTCGGGTCCATTGAACCGATTGTACCAAACGCCTCCCTTGCTCAATCCAGGAAAGAGGCCTTTATTCCAAGAAGGATTTCTCCAGTCAGGGGTTTGTTAAGAAAGTCGATGACCAGCCTATCTTCCCGAGTGCGGGCAATATCTCCCGGATCCAGGGATGAGGAAACAATATATACGCTCAATCCTTCGGTAAGGCCCCTTTGACGCAGATCCTGCAATAGCTCCCAACCGTTCTTTTGCGGCATCCTGATATCGACAAACAGTACAAACCGTATTCCTTGTTTATCTGCAATGTAGTGGACACATTGCTCTGCAGATGTGAACACCTCCAACCTTATGGAAGGCCAATACTTTCGGATCATTTTTTGGTGGACAAGGTTTATAAGATCGTCATCATCTACCAATAAAATCTCATAATTCTGCATTCATCTTTAGTGTAAACTTTAAAAAAGTCATTTAATCGCTCCATCTTACCCTTCACGAGCTCCAACCACCGCGGTACCTTCCAAAACATTTTCAGAAAAAAGTCGGTGGTTCTCAATATATCCAACATAAACACACTTTTTGGAAGATAAAATATAAAACGTGTTTCTGAAGGTTGGGCTTCCATTATGGACCAAACAGGACATTACCCTCCACAAATTAACGGTCAATCATGACAAAAGGTAATTATTATATTTTTATCCACCACCATAGAACATTACATTTTTAACCAAAGGACCTGTTGTTTATACTACAAATATTCAATAAAAACCTTTTAGTGTATTTAAAGCACGCTATTTTGATTTTATTAAAAATTTGGCTTGATTTTCGTTAGGACATACATATAGTAGATATTTAAATCATTAAGAAGGCCATGAACCGCCTTTTCGGCATTCTTATCAGTTCAGCAGGGATTTCACTAATAACCAACTAATTTCAAAATGTTCGCGCTCATAACCAGGACCCAGGAATTCAGGAAACTGCCCAGTGGAATAATTTACAGTAGGGTCCTTCCTGACAGTTGTTTTACCGTTGAGGATGCCAAGGAAAACATCAGTACCGTTTCAACCCTGTCAGGGGGCGGTCCAGCCCTCTTGATGGTCGATATCAGCATGATCAAGGAGGTAACCAGCGAATGCCGCGACCTTTTTTGCCATCCCGACACCGGCAAGTTCCAACAAGCGGTAGGCATTATTGCCACTACGACAAGGGCCAACCTTATTGCAAGTTTCTTTTTGGGATTCAACAGGCCAAAATTCCCACTGGGTGTATTTCATGAAGAGTCCAGCGCATTGGCATGGTTGAGGGCCATTAAAAACGAACACCATGGCACTTGACCTCATGTCACCTCGCTCAATGCCCGAACTTATGAAAACGGATACTGAAGTTGATATAACCGGGGCAAACTTCCCAAATAGCTTGCCCTAACAAAGATCATGAGCGACATTCCCAAGGACCTTGCCACAGGATACCCTAATTGAAAACCACAAAGTCCAGGTGCGTCCAAATTGTAGTTTCGGTTCCCGGGAACACCGTATCGAAAACCCTGTGATACCTATGACCATATGGTTTACCATGTCCATTGCCCTCCCCCGGTCCCCCAACCTGATCAATAATGACTTCAAGTCCAATGATTCAAGGAACGGCCTGGGTGCAACATGTTGGTCTGAAGCGTAGAACGGATTGTCGATTTTTTGGTCCCTTTCCATAAAATCGGCAACTATAATCACAAAAAGATCCTGAACAGTATCTTCAACCATTTCTTCCCTCTGAAACCGGAAAACCAGCCGACCGGAAATGGTCAAGGTCCGGCCAAGATTAATAAGTTCATTCAATGAAATACAGGGGGTACACTCCATGTCCTGAACCGATACTTCATATTTTCACCATAATAAATCCCCTCTCGCCAAAATCTGTCAGCTAATCGGTCATAATACCACCATATTCCACTTTTTCCATTAATAAAACACTGCAGATCCTCAATCTTGATCCGTCCACGGGTCCATCATCAGCGTACCCCACAACATGTTATGCAGTTTTATAGGAAATGTCCCTCCATGGTACGCCATGAACCAACATAATGTAATGGCAAGGGAGCATGTCTCCACGAATTCGAACCAGGCACTTTTTGCAAGGTGGCCCTCTCTTTACCTTTGCCGGAAATATTCCTTTCGGATCAGCGGATATTCTTCACCTTCTTGCAAGTATAATTTCCAATCACCCCTTTTTCTGTCCCAAGCTCGGTGATCTCCATTCCCGACCGTTCCAACATTTCCTCCATGATCCAATCGAATGTTGAATATTCCTCTTTAAAATGAATAACGGCATCCTCTTCCAAAAAGTCACCTCCATGTTTGTATTGTGCAGCGATGAAAGCACCTATGTTGAAAACCGGGTTGTTGTCCTGGATGACAATATCCCTGATAAACAACGTCCCCCCACTTTTAACATATCGTTCAACCTACCAAGGGCAATTCTTTTCCAGAAATCGGGCAGGTGGTGCAAAGAATAAATGGATGTGACCACATCTATTGATCCTGGCTTGGACTGGAAGTTCAAAAAACCGGCGTGGACAAATTCGATATTGGCCACCCCTCTTCCCTGGCCCTTTTTCTTGAATATTCCAACATTTCGCAGGAAATATCAACGGCATATACTTGCCTGCACCTTTTTGCCGCCTCAATGGCGAGCTTCCCGGTTCCGGATCCAAAATCGACCAAGGTATCCTTGGCCGAGAGCTCCAATGCTTCCAAAATGTCAATGCTCTCTTTCAAGAGGTCCCTGAACAATGCATGGGTCTGCTCATATTGTTCAACTTCTTCCCTCTTGGAATAATCCCTGCCTATTTGTTTAAATTCATCATATTGCCATTTCATCGTATTTCAGCTTTTTTCCTGTTGTTAAGATACGTTGAGCAAAATGCAATATAGTGAATTTTGTAATGAAAGCACCCGCACATCTTCCCAAGGCCAGTTTCAAAGGCTGCACGGGAAAGGCAACAGTGATCCCCCTACCGCTAACAGGTGGACTTTCCGAAGCCGGCCCCCAACACAGCCCATCAATGTTCAAGGATCAACCTATCTACAATGACCCTGGGGTGATTTCACCGGTACAGGGATTGGACCATTTGGACAAGAACGACCAACCGATGCACCACTGGCCAACTCCTGGTATGAAGGCTGTCATTCCATAAGCTTGCAGGATATTGGCCATGCTTGAAATGTTGAAGCTGTATTCAGGAACAGCGCCGATTTTTAAACCTGATGTGGCCTACCAGAAATAAGGCTGATAACGTGCCCCGTATTGTTAAGGGTGTTAATTGTGGGGAACTTACCGAAAGTTATCCACTGTTCACGCCCCGACAACCACTTCGACCACCGGAAGGATATCCTGAAACCCGTACTACCAATGGCCAAAGCGCTGAACCTGTACAGGGATTTCCATAAAAGGGGCATGCCACCTCTAATGGTAAGGACCGGAACCGGCCCCTTCGGAAATCCGTTCATCTTTTCCTGTCCCCGTTTAGGACCATGGAGGTAACGTAATGCAAAAACAAACAAATTTCATCTTCAAGGACGCATTTAAAAACAATTTAAATGGTTAATTTTACAAAAAAAACTACACAACACCCATAAATAGGTCAAAAGACCTTAAAAAAACACAATCTACCTTTTGCATGAAAACGTATATCGATAACACTTTGCTGCGTTATCCTTACAAATAAAATCAAGAAATAAGAATATCCATTAAATTCATCTAATTTCCGCGTCGCAATACCATCGCCCAAATGCATTACATCAACAATATTTTTCTTGCCCTGTTCACCTATGTGTTTTCCCTCTTTTGTGGGGCCTTTATCCTGCACAGGCTTTCTCCGCCAAAGTTGTTCGGCCGGTACCGCAGGCGTTTTCTTTTTAACAGGGAAGGGTGTTATCGGAGACTAGGTATTTACCGCTTCGGTTTTTTAATGTCCCTTGGACCGTTCAGTTACCTGGACCATCATTTGCTCTATTCTCCGAATTACCACCGCCATTCTTTGGAGGATGCCATGTTCCGTCATTTCAAAAGGGAGGCAGAACACCTGCTGGCCTTTCTTTTGCTTATTGGCGTGGCTATTGGAGCATGTTTTTCTGGAATTACCTGGACGTACATTATCCTGCTCTGTGCCCTTAATTTACTTTTTAACCTATGTCCATTTCTTTACCACCAGTCCGTTCGCTTGCGGATGGTGGCTTTGATAGACCGTTATGATCCCCCTACCGGGGAAAGTTGATACCGCTTCCTTCAACCTTTGCCGGGTGACGTTTATCCAAGGAGGGTATCCCGTTTGCATTCCCTGCGCCCGATCCGGGCAAGGGAGGGGAATGGTGTACAATCATTTTCCTGCGCACACCCATTGGTAAGGTAAGCTTGTGGTATCAAACCACTTCCAGGGAAAATCCAAAAAAACAAGGAGATCTTTCCTGGTCTCCCTGTCCTAAAATTTACACCGCTAAACTAAGCCGACCCTTGGCTTGGGCCGGTTTATTTCATTTGGTACACCCTTACATAATCCACCAGGTATTCTTTTGGAAATTCGGACTTGGCAGGATCGCCACCATTGGAACCAATGGCCAGGTTCAATAGAATATAATGGGGCTGGTGAAAGGGGTTACTGCCATCAGGGTTCAATGTGGTGGCCAAATCTATTTCGTTGAGCAACTCCCCGTCCAGGGAAAGACGGATAGTTTCAGGTGTCCACTCCATTTTCCAGATGTGAAACTTTTCCGGCCAACTGGTGTCTTTTTTCAAAAATTCCGAAAAGGGCACCTTTGCTTCATCCCAAGCCGCTCTTTTTTGTTCGTGTGCCCAGGCGGCATTCGCCAAAATGGTCGGTTGCCCATCAACGCGGTAATACTCCATGATATCCACTTCCCCATTGGCTGGCCAGCCCTTTGATTCTCCTAGGGTCCATATGGCTGGCCACATGCCCAGGGCAGTATCCAGCTTGGCCTTTACTTCTACTATTCCATATTGAAAGGTCTTTTTTCCGGCCGTATTGATGCTGGCGGAAGTGTATTCGGAATGGGGCCTGTTTTTCTTCCAGTTCCTGCTGTTTTCTTCATAGTCAGGATTGGCCACCTGTTCCCTTTTTCCTTCAATCACCAGGAATCCTCCCTTAACGTTGGCATTGTCCCTTTGGTACCATTGCAGTTCCCGGTTCCGGACAAAGCCCTCCTCGTAAGACCAGAACCTGCTGTCAGGCTTTCCATCGATATCGAATTCATCTTGCCATACCAACTCATACCCTTGGTAAGGTGAGTCAGGGGTTTCTGTTGCATTGTTCGAGGTATTTCCGCTGCCACACCCGGTAAGGAGCCAGGAAGTACATATTGCTCCCAGCTGGATAAAAAACATTCTTCTCATTGGTCTAATAGGTTTATGATAGTAATTGTTCGTTTATTGATCGAAGAAATCCAAAGACCACTCCTCATGCCATTTCAGCTCTGGCTTCCCCTCGTTAAATTCAATGGGCAACCAGACATACCTGCCATCAATGGCATTTTGCGGTTCCCAACGATCGGCCATAAAGATAAAGGCATCTTCCTTGCCCTGGACAGGAAGGACATAGGTACTTTGGGAATCGAAGGTAATGGAGGCCCCTTCCCCTTTTGCGGGGTTCCCCAGGGACTTCCATGGCCCCATGATGTGATCTGCCACAAAGGAACGTGCCGCATTGGGATCCCAACCGGTACAGCCTGAGGTGACCATATAGTATTTCCCGTCCTTTTTGAAGAGTGCAGGTGCTTCGTTGTGGCCGGCCGGTTCCATCACTGCCCATTTCCCGGTAAATCCGAGGTAGTCATCGGTCAGCTCTGAAATGTGCAGGGTAAGGTTTTCTTCTGCGGAATGGATATGGTAGGCCTTTCCGTCATCATCGACAAAAAGTCCCATGTCCCTCGACATCTGCCCGGTACCGAAATCCCGTCTGATAAACAATCCCTCGGCCACTTCCTTTCTCCATGCAGGACTCCAAGCTTCCAGGTCCGCTTCGGTCACTTCTTTAGATTTCCAAGGTTCGGGAAAATTTACCGGCCAGGTACCGGCATTGGGCCGCAGTGACCTCAAGAAGGTATAGGGACCTTCCGGTCGGTCACTGACGGCCACCCCTGTACGTGCGGCATTATAGCCCTGACCTTTGAGTTCAAGATGGAACCACATCACAAATTTCCCAGTGGAAGCGTTATAGATGACCTTTGGCCTTTCAATGACGCTCCCTTTTTCAATGTCCGAACCGCTTCCTTCGGCTGCGACCGGCAGGGCTACCCCCTCATTGGTCCAGTTGTATAGGTCTTGGGATGAATAGCACCTCACCCCCACATTGGCCCTGTTTCCGCCCCTGCCGGCGGTCTTATGTTCTCCAAACCAATAGTAGGTTCCGTTATGGAAAAGCATTCCGCCACCATGGGCATTGATATGTGTTCCTTCCGTATCCTCCCATATCTTTCCAGGAGAAAAGCGCTGCTGTTTTGCGTGTTGACCTAACGCTGTGATACTGATCAAACAGGCCATGGCCAGTATAGTAGTCCTTATCATTATCTTTATTGTTTCAAGGTTATTTTGGTTACCATCCCGGTGTCTGGGATAGGCTTCCTTTCGATTTGTTTATTTCGTCCGCCTGGATGGGATAGAGGTTCATTTGAGGGGCAAAGAAACGGTCATCCACCTCCACGTATTCCAAAGAGAACTCGTTCTCGGAGATTTTCTCCACCTGTACTCCTCGTACAGCACTGTTGAAGAGGTCCATTCCGGTCATCCACCTTCTCACGTCCCAATACCGATGCTCCTCAAATGCCAGTTCCACCCGCCGTTCGTTCCTGACCATGGTGCGGAACGCTTCCTTGCCGTCGGCAGTTACAGGGGGCATCCCTACGCCGGGCCGTGCCCTTAACGCGTTCAGTGCCTCTCTTGCTGACCAGGGCATCATTTCAGAAGTTCCATCAGGACCATGTACCTCGTTCATGGCTTCGGCATAGTTCAACAATATCTCTCCATACCTGAAATAAATCCAGGCGTGGACACTGGTCCTGTTCTGCAGAAGGTCGAGGTTTTCATCCACATATTTCTTCTGGTAATATCCCGTTTTGGTAGCCCTGGCCCTTCCCGGACCATCCAATCCCCCTCGCCAAATTTCCAATGGTCGGCCCTTATAGCTTGCTCCATGTGTCAGGATGGACATCTTCAAGCGGGGATCCCTATTTTGATAAGGGTGTTGGGGGTCGTAACGTTCATCTTCAGTGATGGAAAGGCCATTAATGGTCTGATAGGCATCCACCAGGTTTTGGGAGGGATTGGTGCCGCCCAAAGCCCCGGTAAACCCTACAGGATACATGCTCCGCTCCAGGGAATTTGAAGCCGCATATCGGCGGGATAGAATGATCTCTGTATTGTCACTGCTCCTGAACAGGTTGCCATAGTTATCAAACAACCCATACCTGCCACTGTTGATCACCTCATATGCCGCTCGGGCCGCACTTTGCCATTTGGAAGGATCATTTTCCGGATTGTGGAGCGGACTGGCTGCATAAAGTAGGATCCTTGTCTTAAGGGCCATGGCTGCCCCAGTGGTCGCCCTGCCCAACATCCTGTTTTCGTCATATCCTTCCCAAGTGTCCCTCATTCCTTCCATGGCCAGTTCCAGTTCGGACAGCATATGATCCACACACTCCCCATACGGACGGCGCTCATATCCGACCACGTCCTCTAGGTCCAACACCTCTTCAATAATGGGCACTTCACCGTACCTTTTGGTCAGCTCAAAATAAAAGAAAGCCTTTAGAAAATGTGCCTCTGCCCTTAACCATCCCAGGTCGTTTACCTGTGTCTGATAGGTCTGCTTGCCCTGTTCTGTAATGGTATCGCGCAGGATGGTATTTTCAAAGTCCACGGAATTTTCCAGAAACAGGTTGGCCTTTCTGATCCCATCATAGAGATTTCCCCATTGGTCATCTGGGTTGGAAAAGGCGCCCCAATTGCCATGTGCCAGTTGTTGTACTTGGCCATCCTGTCCGGAATGCAGGGCGTCATCGGTTGCCGAGGCCAATGTGCCCCCGCCAAAACGGTCAAAGCCCGCCGGAAGGTGGCTGTAAATGCCTATTCCAAAATTCCTTATAGTGGTATAGGAGGAAAACACCTGTTCCTCGGTGTAATTGGTATCCATTCTCCTGTCCAGCACATCTTCCACACATGCACAGGCAAGCAACAGTGCCAACAGCGGTATCATTTGTTTTATGTTCATCATCATTGCGGGTTTATCGGTTTAAAACTGGACACTCAATCCTAAATTAAATGACTTTAACGGTGGATATCCCCCATAACTTTCCGGATCTACCATTTCCATTTTGTCCCAGGTCAACATGTTTACCGCATTGGCAAACACCCTTACCCTGTCCACGCTGATTTTTTCCGTAAGGCTTTCGGGAAAGGTATAGCCCAGCTCCACATTCCTCAGGCGCAGGACATTTCCCGATTCCTGCCAAAAATCCGAAGGCCGGTAATTGTGTGGGTCGGAAAGTGTGGTCAACCTTGGATATGTGGCGGATCCGGCTGTTTCGGGCGTCCATCTCCCCAAGGCATTCACACCGATATTGGCGTCGTCCTGGAGGGCCCAGAAATAGGTCCCGTTAAGGGCCACATCCCTTCCTGCCAATCCGTAGAACAGGGCTTCCAGATCAAATCCCTTGTAGTTCATCCCCAGGGTAAAGGAATAGTTTACCTTGGGTTGCCAAGGGTTCCCAATGGACGTCTCATCGTTTTGGTCGACGGTTCCGTCACCGTTCAGGTCCCTATATTTTATATCGCCTGGCCTGGCCGGTGCAAAGGCCGACGACACCACCCCGTCCCGAAGACTGCCATCGGCGTTGAAATCATCCTCTTGGTAAAAGCCATCTGACAGCCAGCCAAAGGGTTGCCCTATGGGATGGCCTGTCCGCTGCATATAGGATTCGGGATAGGTCATTTCCTGCATATCCATAATCTTGTTTTTCGCATAGGATACACTACCGCCCAGGTAGTATCCGCCATTGTGGAAATCACCGTTATAAAGCAGATTGACCTCAAAGCCCCTATTATGCACGGTGCCAAAATTCAGGTAGGGAGCCGTTACGCCCAGGTAACCTGGGAAGATATTGGAACCATCAATGGGGATATTATTCCGCCTGTTGTAAAACAGGTCTAGGCTGACATCGAGTTTTTGGAACAATTGCCCATCCAGGCCAAAGTTGAACTTAAGGTCCTTTTCCCATCCGATATCGGGGTTTGCCAAGGGGCCCTCCACAATGGTGCCGATGGAATTGTTGTCGGCCCCGAGCCTGTAGTCCCCCGAATAGTAGAAATCCTGGGTATAGGCAAACCGGCTTCCGCCAAATTGGTCATTGCCGGCAAGGCCTACCGAGGCACGGGCTTTAAGAAATGTAAGCACATTGTTCCCTTTCAGGAAGTCCTCGTTGCTGGCCAGCCAAGCTGCCGACAGGGCCGGGAAGAACCCAAAGCGGCTCCCTTTTTCAAACCGCTCCGAACCGCTATAGGAAAAGGCCAGTTCGGTGAAATAGGTATCCTTTACACCATATGACAACCTTCCCATGAGGCGTTGCTGTGCGTAGGGCACATTGTTTCCTCCTACGAAGAGTACGTCCTGGTGGTACATGAGCATGGCCAAAAGGTCACTGCTGTCCCAATTTTTGCGATAGTCCAATCCCAACTGTACACTCAACCTGTTCCATTGGTCATTCCCGCTTTCGTCCACGGTAAAACCTGTGTCCAGCCCCCGCTGGATATAGCGGTAATCTTCTGTGCCCTCTCCGGGCAAAAGTTCGTAAAACGCCAGGTTTCTGGTCCGGTTGTAATTCCCGCGATGCCAATTGTTGATCCCCAGTGCCTGGGAAAACCGTAGGCCGGGAACAAAATCCCCCAAATCCTCGGAAAGCCTGAGGTTTGCCATGATGTTCCTGTCATGTGAGGAAGTATATCCCCTGCCCAGTACGGAAGCCACGGGATTGTCCGGGTAAATGGTGGTGCCCCCCCAGGAACCATCGGGATTCCTTACCGGAAATGCACCTGCCGGATAGCGGGCCATGTTTTCCCACAGGGCTGCCCCATTATAGTTCGGAAAATACCGGTCTTCTATCCTACCCCCAAAATCCAGGGATGCGGCCACTTTGGGAGAAAGGGCAACGTCGATATTTGACCGGAAATTCACCCGTTCAAAATGGGCATTGGAATTTTCCTTCCTGTCCCCATCGGTATTGGCGTACAGCCCCTGGTTCTGCAGGTAGCCCAACAGGATAAAATATCGGGCATTGTCGCTTCCACCGGAAAAGGTAAGGTTATAATCGCTTATGGGAGCACTTTGCTGCAGCACCTGATCGTACCAGTTGACATCCGGATAAAGGTAGGGATCCGTCCCGGTCCGGTGGCCTTCCAACTGTTCATCTGAATAACGCAATGGAAGGCCATCGTTTGAAAGGGCTTCGTTATAAAGGCTGGCATATTGGTAGGCATTGACAAAATCGGGCAACCTGGTGGGTTTTTGGAACCCGGTCCTAGCGGTAAAACGGATCTGTGTATCCCCTGCACTTCCTCTCTTGGTCGTCACCAGCAATACGCCGTTGGCTCCCCTCATACCGTACAGAGCTACTGCTGCGGCATCCTTGAGTACGGATACACTTTCGATTTCATAGGCGGAAAGCTGGTCAAACGAAGCCTCAAAACCATCTACCATGACCAGGGGAGTGGCATCGTTCATGGTCCCTAGGCCCCTGACCAATAGATTGGGCTCGTCATAGCCCGGTTCCCCCGAACCGTGCATGACCGTAAGGCCAGGGAGCCGGCCAAAGAGCGTATTGCTCAGGGTGGGCACAAAGGTTTTCTGCAAGGACTCACCGTTTATGGTTGCCATCGATCCCGTAACCCGGAGTGCCCGTTCGGTACCATAGGCAATATGGGTGTTCCTTCCATAGGAAGCGGGAATTGCGGTATTTTCCATTTTTACCGAATCCCGCTCCATTGCAATGCTTGGAGCCATGGATTGGGACATGGAAGGAAAAGAAATGGTAACGGATGCTGCCAACAGGCACCCCACTGCCATCATCCGTGTTCCCGGTTGTTTTATATAGCTGATTAATGAATTTTTCATAGATTTTGGTATTTCAGATTTAACGATTTCCTGGAAATGCCCTAGGTTGCATTTCCCTTACCAACCTGGATTTTGCTGTAGGTAACCTTTATCGATTTCGCTCTGCGGGATTGGGTACAGGTACATGCGGTCCTCCCATACCCGAGACTCAAATGGCTCCCTACGGTACACCAGGTTCCCGGCTTCCTGTTCATATAGGTTTAGTCCCCACATCTGGCCGCTCATGACTCCCTCCTGTCCTGCAATCCTCCATCTCCTCACGTCAAAAAACCGATGTTCCTCAAAGGCCAGTTCAATGGCCCTTTCCCGTTTGATTTCTTCCCTGAGCTTATCCTGGGTATTGTATCGTGGGTCTGCGGCATCTATGGCCGGGATACCTGCCCTTTCCTTGATGGCATTCAGCGCTTCGATGGCCATCGGATCCAGGGGACTGGCTTCGTTTAGGGCCTCGGCATAATTCAGGTAAAACTCTGCCAGACGGAAGACCATCCAATGGAACTGGCCACCGCCCCAGTTGCCCCTTCCCAAGTACTTTTTCATGTAGCCTACTCCATTGACCGGGGCACCGTCCGACCAGGTACCGTCCGTACGCTTAAAAAATTCCCTCGTCCCGATCTCATCGTTCCATTTTGAACCTGAATAGAATACAGAATACTGGAAGCGAGGCTCCATGGCCTGCATTTTGGAGGTAAACTCGGCATAGGTGCCCTGGTCTTCCCATACCTGGTCCTCCCCTGAAAGGGTATGGTATTGGTTGGCGTGGTTCAGGGTCACTCCGTGTCCATACCATCCCCCGTAGATCCCGCGGGGCATGACAAATTGCTGAAACATGGGGCTCCATGCACCCCACCATCCATTGGACTGGTTGGCCAGCAACATCTCCGGATTGCCCTGTACCTCTACGGCCGCTCGATAATTGGCTGCCGGATCTTCTGAAGCCCGTACCAGGTGGGTCCCGTTCTCAGCTGCCCAATCGAGAACGGCCTTGTTGGCCGCTGCCGCTCTTTGCCACCGTTGCCCATCATAATCCCCATAGCCGGTCAGGGTTTCCTCCCCCGGCAGATAGGGTGCGTCGGTATTGTGCAATGGACTGGCCGCGTACAACAGTACCCGTGCCTTGAGTGCCAGGGCCACCCCTCTGGTAATCCGCCCCATGAATTCCGATGGATAGCTGTCTGGAAGCACCTCGGCGGCAGTTTCACAATTGTGGACGATAAATTCGACACATTCCCCATAGGTATTTCTCGGCAGCATGATGTCGCCAGAGGCACTCAGCACTTCGGTCACCAATGGCACTGCCCCATACCGTTTCATGAGTTCATGGTATTGTAGTCCCATCAGGACCATCGCCTCAGCTTTTAGCTGTTGTTTTTCACTATCGGGAATATCGGGTACCATGTCCACATTTTCGATAAAAATCCAAGTGTTCCTTATCCCCTTGTAGTGTGTGCCAAAATCATCTTCCCTGTTGTCGGCGGTGCTCCAGACCCCGGTGTTATGGTCATTTGAGGAAGGCCAGGTATCGTACACGTCCCCTTCGTCACTTGCGGCCATCAACATGGAAGCATACATACCATTGTGCTTTCCCCAATCAATGGGAAATCCAAGTGGCATACAGCTGTTATAGGTTTCCCAAAGGAAGGATTCGGCCTGCACCCTATTGGAAAAGATGTCCTCTATGGATACATCATTGCTTTCCGGCTTGCCCAAAAATTCATCATCGCAGGCATACGACAGTAAACAGGCTGTGGCCATTCCCATATATAATATCGTTCTTTTTATGGCTTTCATCATCTTAAGGTTTACGGTTAAAAGCGGACGTTCAGTCCCAAGTTGTACACCCGCATCTGAGGGTAAAAACCACCCCTTCCTGCAGGTGCTTCAGGGTCAAAATTCACCATATCGCTCCAGGTCAACAGATTGTTGCCATTGGCAAATACCCGAAGGTTGGTCACTCCGAGCCTGTTCAAAAAACGGCTTTGGAAATTATAAGCGATCTCCGCATTTTTCAAGCGGATATAGCTGGCATCCTCCAGCCAAAAATCAGAAGGTCGGTAATTATGCTTCCCTGAAGTGGGGGACAGTTCCACCCGCGGATAGGAAATGGGAAGGTTCTGCTCATACCGCTCTTGCGTCCAACGTTCCAAGTGCCGGGAAGTGGCATTCCGCCAATCGGTATCAAATGCCCAGGCACCCATCTGGTCGATGTAGGTGGACACCCTGTCGGCACCTTGGAACAGCACCGAAAAATCAAAGCCCTTGTACTGTCCTCCAAAGGAAAGCCCATAGATGACCTGTGGAAAATTTGAATTCCCGATGGGCACTTCATCGTACTGGTCGATGGTACCGTCATCGTTTTGGTCTACATAGCGGATATCCCCTACTTGGAGTTCGGCCGTAAATGCCGATGTCGGGGCCGATGCGAGCTCTTCTTCGGTATTGTAAAAACCATCGCTTTGCAATCCCCAGTATTGGCCCACCGGATGCCCGGTACGCTGCAGCCATTCATGGGCCCTATTGGGCTCGTCCATGTACAGGATCTTGTTTTTGGCCAGGGAATAATTAGACTTTACCCAGTATTTGAATTCCCCGATCTGGTCGTTGAAGTTCACTTCCAGTTCAAAACCTTTGTTTTCCACTTTACCTATGTTCACTGGGGGCAGGTCAGCTTGCACCAAATCGGGCACGGTACCCAGGTACCAGAGGATATTGTCCCTTTTTTCGGCAAAGATATCGGCATTGATCCGGAGCTTGTCCCCAAAAAAACCGGTCTCTATCCCAAGATTGAACTTCTTGGCCCTCTCCCAGGTAACATCGGGATTGCCCACTCTGCCTTCCTGGGACCCGGAATACCACTGGTAGTTGTCCCCATATTGGCCAAAATGGTACCCTCCACTGTTGGGGTAGAAGACCGATGGCAGGTAAAGGAACCGAGCCCCGCCGATCTTGTCGTTCCCTACTTCACCATACGAACCACGTATCTTGACATAGGACAAGAAATCTCCCGTCGGTATGAAGGACTCTTCGGTCAGCACCCAGCCCAAGGAAAAGGAGGGAAAAAAACCAAAACGCTTGCCTTCAGGAAAATTTTCCGAACCATTATAGCCCATGTTGAATTCGGAAAGGTACTTTTCCTTAAAGTTATAGGTCACCCTTCCGACCAACCCCTGATAGCCCCTGGGCACGTTGTATTCCTGTCCGGGGGCGGTATAGCGTTCCTGCATATAAAGCGCCATACCAGTGATATTGTGTTGTCCAAAACTGCGCGAATAGTCCACAGCTCCTTCAAAATAGGTCTTCCTGTTCCTTCCATAGCTCTCACCGAAGGAAAATGGCGCATCCATCCCCTGGGGCAAAAACACCGGTTGGGTAGGGTCTTCAGGATCCTTTACGATCCGGTATTTCATGCTTTCCTTGCTCCTGCTAACATTATGCTGGTAGTAGTTGTCATAGGCCACCATCCCCCTTACGCTCAATCCCTCTGTAATAAAGCCCAATTTGTGCTTTAGGCTTACATTGGTGTTCATGGTACTCCCAAAATTCCGTTGGTAGCCGTTATTGACAATGGCATCCAACGGGCTTCCCGAACTGGAAGGAAGCCCTTCCACACCGGAGATCAATTTGCCATCAATGACCCCGGGGTTCATCATGGGATTGGAATTCAGTATCCTGAAAAAGATTTCTCCTGCCCCATAGCCTGGATAATTGGAATCGGTAAACTGGCCACTGAGCTTTACCGATGCTGAAAAGTCCTTATTAAAGTCAATATCAAAATTGGAGCGGAAGTTATACCGCTTGAATTTTGGATTGGCCGAATAGGCTGTCTGCACATCCTGGACATCATATGCTCCGTTCTGGTCAAAATATCCAAGCGATACAAAGTACCGGGTGTTGTCCGTTCCCCCGCTGATGTTAAAGTTATGTTGTTGTTGGGCAGAATAGTCTTTTAGCACCAGGTCAAACCAGTCCACATTGGGATGGAAATAGGGATCACCCCCATTCCGGTACAGTTCCAGTGAAGATTCACTGAAGTAAGGTTCCTGTCCTGAATTGACGCTGGCTTCGTTTCGCAGCATGGCATACTGATAGCTGTCCAGCAAATCTGGCAGTGAATTTGGACTTTGGAGCCCAAAATTGGCCGTGTAGTTGATCTCGGGCTTCCCCTTGCTACCGGTTTTGGTGGTGATAAGGATCACCCCATTGGCTCCCCGCACCCCAAATACCGCAGTGGCAGAGGCATCCTTAAGGATACTCAACGTTTCGATTTCATGCGGATCGATCTGGTTCAGGTTGGAACGCTGTACGCCGTCCACCAAGATCAGCGGATCTGATTCGGCCCCAGTATTGAGGGTAGCAATTCCCCGGATTTTCAAACTGGATTGGTCATAGCCGGGTTCCCCACTGGACTGCACGGCAATAAGCCCTGGTAGCCGGCCTACAAGGGAGTTACTGATATTGGCCACTGGGCTCTGTACCAACTCCTTGTCCCCAATGCTGGCCACTGCCCCTGTCATGGTCGCCTTCTTCTGCTCTCCAAATCCCACTACCACCACTTCGTCCAACGCCTGGAGGTCTGGGCCCATTTCGACATCCAGTACCGTTCGGTTCCCAATGGCCATTTCCCTGGACTTATAGCCAATAAAGGTAAAGACCAAGGTGCCCGTGGAGGGCACGGTGATGGAATACTTGCCATCGATATCCGAAATGGTACCCTTTCCGGTACCTTTTAACAGGATATTCACACCGGGCAGGGTGGTCCCATCTTCCCCGGAGGTCACTGTTCCGCTTACGGTAATCTGCTGCCCGTAGGCAGCACCGTGAAACAACAACAGTAGCAGTTGGGCAAACAAGAGAATGCCCATGCCCTGTATATGTCTTCTCATTTCATCTGTATTTTGGGTAAACAATAATTTTCAAGATCCGGGCTACTTCCCAGATCTTTCCAAATTTGGCATGTACAGCTTAAAAATGGGCGGGGTTTTTTCGGCTAATAAGGGGGGTGAAATAACATTTGGGAAACATAAGCGCCTGAATGGCAACATACGGGCAATTTTACACCTGTCATTTAAAAAAGCCTGCATTCAGGATATACTGTCGTTCGGTAACCGCTCCCCTGTATTTTTTCTGAAATGCCGAAGGGGTCATACCGTATTGCTGGCTGAACTGTTTCCTGAAATATTTGAGGTCGTGCCAACCGGCACTTGAAACGGCCTCGTTCACCTGGGCATCGGTGGTGATCAGGGTAGTGGCGATCGCCCTTAACCTCACAAAGCGGATTATCTCGTTGACCGTTTTGCCGGTGGCCAATTTTACTTTCCTGTACAACATGGAATGGCTCATGCACATGTCGACGGCGAGCACCTGGATGGAAAACCCATCATTGTCCAGGTTTTCTTCGATTACCTTTACCATTTTATCGATAAATTCCTTGTCTTCCTTGGACAGTTTCCTATCGGTGGGTTTCTTGGAAACCGATGTCAGCAGATGGCGCTGGACGGATTCCTGCTGCCTCAGTATCCCTTTTACCCTGGCCATGAGGTAATTTTTATCAAATGGTTTGGTAATGTAATCATCGGCCCCTACTTCAATGCCCTTGAGCTTTATGCTGTCCGAGGCACTGGCTGTCAAGAGCACCATTGGAATATAGCGATATTCCTCCCTGGATTTCAGCTCTTTGCACAGCTCCACACCGTTCATTCCTTTCATGACCACATCTGAAATTATCAGGTCGATCTCTTGTCCTTCCACTATTTCAAGTGCCTGCTCTGCACTCTCTGCCAGCACTACTTGAAACTGTGTTTCGAAAATTCTCTTGATATATTGGCGGAGCTGGGGATTATCATCAACTGCCAGCACCCTTTTTTTGGCCGTCACGACTCCATCGGTAATCGTGGCCAGCCCGTCCCATGTTTCCGTTTTTTGGGGCATGTGGTTATTTTCAAAATCAAACAGTTCCTCCAGGAAGACCATTTGTTCCCCGACGTCCTCATGGACCAGACCGTCCGGGACATGGGATTTCCCGGTAGGCAGGCCAATGGTAAACTTTGCCCCTCCCCATGTGCTGTCGGTAAGGTCAACGGATCCCTTGTGCTCTTCCACAAGCTTTTTCACCAAATAGAGCCCAATTCCAAACCCCTTTGCCCCTGATTGGGAATTCCCCTGGTAGAAAAGGTCAAATATCCTTTCACGGTCCCCTTCTCCGATTCCCTTTCCGTTGTCTTCCACCGTTACCGTAAACCTATTGGAGGCATGCACGGCACTGACCAGGACCTTTCCCGTATGGGGCGGCACAAATTTCAGGGCGTTGGATACCAGGTTGAACACCGCAATTTCCAATTTCTGCCGGTCTGCAACAACTTCGAAGGAATCAAGCTCTGCGTGGAATTGATAAGAAATGTCCAAATCCTTGGCATGGTGGATAAAACAGCTAAACACCTCTTTACAAAGGCCAATAACATCCAGTTTTACCATTTTCACATTCCCCACTTCGGTCTGGACCTTCCTGAAGAGCAGCAGTTGGTCCACTAAGCTCAATAGTCTTTTCGAGTTTCTATAGACCACCTCTACGGCCCCCGCTTCAAGCTGTTTCCGTTCCCCGTACATCACCTCCTTTAACGGGTTGATGATCATGGTCAAAGGGGACCTGAACTCATGGGAGATATTGGTAAAGAAGTTCAACTTTTTTTCGTTGAGTTCCTTTTCCCGACGGGCCATTTCCCTTGAAAGGCTTACCTGGTACTTCAGTTTGTCCTGTTTTCTTTGGTAAAGGACCAATATCCCTGCCAATCCCCCAACGATGACACTATAGAGTCCATAGGCCCACCAGGTCCTGTACCAAGGTGGAAGGATGGAAATGGGGAGCGAAACCACCTGGGGACTCCATTCTCCCTGAGCATTGGTTGCCCTGACGTGGAAGGTATATTCCCCTTCCCTAAGCTTGGAATAATTGGCCATTCTGGAATTCTTGACAAAGTGCCATTTCTCGTCCCACCCTTCCATGTGGTATGCATATGCTATCTTTTCGGGATGGGCATACTCCAGGGCCAAAAAATCCAGGGAAACCATGGATTGGTCATATGGCAGTTCAAGCTTGTCAAGGGCAAATATGGTCTTCCCATCGGGATGCCCCGGTTGGTTGTTCACCCTAAGTTGGGTAAGGTGAATGTGGGGGAAGCTCCCTTCGCTTTTTTGGTGCAGGGGATCTATGAGGTTAAATCCCTTAATGCCACCAAAGGCCAATTTCCCATCATCGAGCCTTATTCCGGCGTTGTAATTGAACTGGTTGCTCTGCAGGCCGTCGGAGGCAAAAAAACTGGTGAATTTCTCTCCTTCCGGATCAAATTTTGCCAATCCTTTATAGGTGCTCATCCAAATTTTTCCATTTCGGTCCCCTACCATTTTCAGTACCGAATTATTGGGCAGTCCCTCTTCCTGAAGGTAGGTCTTGGCTGTTCCCTGTCCACTGTCAAACCTCCAGATCCCACTGCCTTCTGTGGCCACCAGAAGGTCTTCCGGTCCTAGGGACATGATATCCCTGACAGGATAGCCTATGTCAATCACTTCATGGTCCTGCTCCACGGATAGGTCAAGCTTCACCAAATGGTCAAACGTCCCCACCCAGTAATCTCCATTATGGTCTTGGGCCATCGAGATGATCCCGTATATGCCCACGTCCACGAAGTCGAAGCGGTCCTTTTGTCCGTTGTACCGATAAAGCCCTTCTCCATTTGATGTGGCTGCCCACAAATCACCTGACCGGTCCTTGAACAGGACCCAAATATACCAGTGGGCCATGCCCTCCGGATTGCTCAGGGTGTAGGGGACAAAGGCATCGGCCCGGCTGTCATACCTGCAAACGCCCCCACCATATGTAGCAAGCCACAGGTTGTTTTCCCTTTCCACGATGGCCGTTACAAAATCATTGGGAAGGGACCCAGGCTTTCCGCTCCGGTGTCGGTAGTTGGTGTACCTGTCACGTTTCCTGTCCCATATGCTCACCCCACCCCCGTCGGTACCGACCCAGAGGCTATCACCACTGGTCTGGCAGAAAGAAAGTATAAAATCGCTCGGCAGGCCATTTACCAAATTATCGGGGTTATGGACGGTAACGAACCGGTTTTGTTTCTTTTCAAGGATATTGACCCCTCCCCTTAGGGTGCCGACCCATTTCCTTCCCTGTCGGTCAAGGGCCAAGCCATATACGGCATTGCTGACCAAATCGGATGGAACGGTACCTTCTTTCAGAAAATAGGACTTTTCCGATCCCTTTTCCAGGACGAGCAACCCGTTTCCATCCGTGGCGACCCATATCTGTCCGTCATCGGCGACGTTCATGATATCGGTAATCTTGTTTTTGGTGATTTGCGCCGGATACAAATACCAATCCTTCTGTTGAACATGGAAACGGGCCAGGCCATAGTCCGAACCGATCCAAATATTACCCTCGCTGTCCAACTCGATACAGTTGGCGCTTTTTATGTCCTTTAGCACCACCTTAAAGCAGCTGTCCTCCTCTTTCCTTACGGCCAGTCCATATCCCTGGATAAAGGCCCAAACGTTATGGTCCTTGTCAACGGCTGCTCCCTGGGCATGATAGTCATAATACCGTTTCCCTGCGTCCCACAAGGGAACCCTTGACAGGGGACCGCCATCAGCCCGTACCATCACTCCCTGTCCTGCCGTGGCCACTACGATTTTACCGTCCCTGCCGGTGATGTGGTTGATGTTGGCCGTTAGTTTATGCCTTCTTTTGGTTTTGGGATCCTCGTAATACCTTGCTTGGAACTTCCCCGTATGGTAATCATATACGCTGAGGCCTCTTTTGGTTCCCACCCATACCTCGTTCCTGTCGCCATAAATACTCACAATCCGGTTATGGACCAAGGATGACGTATCCCTGGGCTGATTCCTGAACACCAAAAAGTCATATCCGTCGTACCTGTTCAGGCCATCATAGGTACCGATCCATACGAACCCTTTCTTATCCTGGTAAATTGCCGTGACCGCATTATTGGACAGGCCGCTCTCTATCCCAATATAATTCCGTTCATATCCTGTCAGCCTTTCCTGAGCATTGTCCTGTCCAAGGACCAATTGGATGGAGAGGCAGAATATGAAAAGTAAAGGTATCCGGAAGAGCATCATGTAGCAATTAGTTCTATAGGCAGACTGAAGTTATCAAACATCTACAAACATACAAAAGGAAACCTTCCAAATACCGGTCACCATTACCCATTTATTGCACAATATCACCCAATACCGGTATTAAAATTCAGAAACTACCTAAAGCACACTACCCATATCCTGCTTAAGCGGACTATTTGACCTACCCTCCTCCCGGTAGCAGTACAGATTTAGGACCGTTATATGGCCGAACATTAAAATAATCATTAACTTCCCATTGTCTTGAGGAATATGTCGGATAAATATCGATTCGGGTTGGTCACAAAACACCAATGTCATCGGGGAGTAGTCCCTATGGGCAAAAACGCTTATGTTTTGCCCCTGTATTGGACATGGCAGGACCATCTCTTTTTTTTGTAGGGCCGTAAGGGTGTTTTAAGCATGATTCCGAAATCCGTAAAACTTATTTTATTTGAAATATTGCCTCCTGCCGGAAGGCAGGCAATATTTCTGTATTCCTGTAGCAAGGCCTTTATTCCGTTGCTCTCCCTTAGGGCATAAGGGAGAGCCTGTTTCCGACCGATCATTTCTTTTCCCCTATCCATGGGATGGGGCAATTCGACATTGCACGCTTTTGATGTCCTGTAGAAAGCGCTGGAAGCATACATTTCAAATTATGATTTTGATGAAACCATTAGTTAAGAAATCAGACTATCACTCCATAAAAAAAATATTGACGGCTACAGTCTCCCTGGGATATCAAAAGGACGCACTCTTATTGGAAAGGGAGTTGAGGAACTGCGAAATCGTGGCCGATCATTTGGTCAATGACCTTGTCGTAAGACTGGGGTCCACTGTAACGGTATTGGATACCGGACAGGGCAAGAACATCCGTGTCACCCTTGTTCCACCTCAGGATTCCAATGTGACCGCCGGTCATATTTCGATAATGGCCCCACTTGCGGTGGCCTTGTTGGGATTCCAAGAGGGCCATGAATTTTCATGGACCCTGCCCTCAGGCGAAAGGAGGTTAAGGATATTAAAGGTACAACAGCCTTAAACGATCCATTGGGTTTTACGCCCCTCGACACTTAAGCCTGTGCCCAATAACAGGGGATTTCCCTTGCTATTGGGCACAGCACTCCTATCAGCTAATCCACGGCTTTTGGGACCTTTCCGGACCATTGTCAGAAAGTCGATGGGGGATCCGGTGGGACAAAACCTTTTAGGGCCCTTTTCCGTTTGGAATTCCATTAACCCTTTTGACATGGCAAATACCGCGGACTTTACCGATCTTAAAATAAACATGGTGGGCGAACTGATCGGGCTTGTAGGGACCACCGAAGACATTGGCGAAAAGCCCGGGATCATCGCAACACTGGTCAGGAATTTCAGGGACGATAGGATCTTTCCCTTTTTATGTGAATTGCTCCTGGACAGGGACCATGTGGAAATCCATACCTTCCTGGTCGGAGCCTGTTCGGAATATTCCCTGGAAACCTGCCGTGAAAAAATGTCCTTTTTTCTGGACCTACTGGCAAACGGGTCGTACGAAGCTTCTATGGCAGCTGCCGGTCTTTTACTCCATATCATGGAAACCTACAAACTGGACCGGGAGACCTTGGACCGGCTAAACGATGAAATATCGCGGCACGTGGGTCCACATCACGATGGACAGGTTCCTACGGCATGACCTGAAGCCCCTGTGGTCAAGGGTGATCAGGCAGGCATATGCGCCATGTCCGATGCCACATTCGGGCTTCATTCCGGCGACCTGACAAACCGTACACATCCCGATTCGGCATAGGGCCAATTGAACCTTCTAGGCGGTTTCATCCACGCCATGGCCCCCAGTATCCCCACACCCGGAAAACATGGAAATGACCTGAACACAAATGGCGGACTGAAGCTGGACTTCCCTTGGCAAAGGCAGCTCAACCTTCCCCTCAACGACCCTGCGGGATTCGAGGAAACGGTCTACTTACCGACAATTCAATGCCAGGATCGCATCGCTCAATTCTCAGGAAATAGTCCTGGACGAGCACTCTCAAGGTACTAAAGGAATAGCTGCAAATGGTCCTGAAGGAAACTCCCCAGGATTGGACGACCATCACCTTCCGACCTTTGTTCGAACCTCACGGTATGGATTTGGTCCTACAGGAGCATGACCATGCCTATGGACGTGGAGGACAACAATTCCTTTTCAGATAAGGCGGCATTGGCCATTGAGGTTGGTTGTACACTTGGGCACCAAGCAGTGGACCGGGAGGAAGATTTCTTGGAACAATGGCAAGTGTCATGGTTCATTTTGATCCCACAAGGGCATTGAATTCCATCATTTCCAGAAAAAGGAAAGCAAATAATTGGCTTCAACCGTTACCGGTTTCCTTTACCGTGGATCTTGCGGGTTCAGGGACCTGTCTTTCATAAATACAGAACAACGACCTGGAATCAAAACGGAAAACCTCCCCCCTAAACGGCAACGGGCAATCTTCAGGGGCATGCGGCGCTATTTCGGTCAACAAACCGGGTGTTGGGAAAGGAAGTGTGACGGAAAGAACTTCGGGCAACCTGAAACAACCGATATCATTTCCCACATGATCGCCCCCCTTCTGCAATTGGCGGTTGCCATATACCCGTTCGAGCAAATAAATATACTCCCCTGCCCTGTCCAGCCAGTCCTTCAGGACAGGCCTATAATGGCGCGACCCGTCCACATAAAGACAGATCAGGAACCGGCCATTGGATCGAAATAGTTTTTTCCGTATGATCCCAACGGCCAAATGATCAGTTTTCCTGTCCGGAAAGCATCTGACCAGCTCCCGTAAGGACCCGTCCCATAAAATAAGGTGAAGTTTGGTATTGTTTTCCGTTTCGGCAATAAACATCAGTGGCTCAACATTGGTTATGTGTGCATTTAATTGACAGGGGATGATTATAGAACTGGCAAACACAAAATCAGGCCAATACTTTGTAAAAAAATTGATCGATACTCCATCGAAAACTCCCAATGGATATGACAACAAATTCCACGACAGCCCTGCCCGGGCGTACCAGGTCATTTTATCCATACCAGATAAAATAGCTGATGTACGCGTCCAACCCTTGAAGAGAAGAACTGCTCATCCTTGAAGCGCCGGAGAACCATTCCCGTTTCCATCCTGGCCACACTTCCTTCAACCCCATTCATTATACCTCAATAAATTACGGACCTATAATAGCATTAACAAGGAATAATTTTCTCCTTTATTTTTAGGATTACCACTACTTCTTCCAATCTTTCCGGGGTAAATTACAAACTATTATTCATTTCAATTTCTAAACCTTTCAAACCAATCAAACACCGTAATAGTCTCCACTTTTGATTTTTCATTCAAATCGAAAAAATCATGTCCCACTTCGTTCTTGGCATAGTTGGATTTACTTTTTCAACTCAAAATCCATCCAATGATCGTAATAAACAAATCGTTTAATTTCGGTAAAACCTGCTCTCCCCAGAATCCGATTCAGCCTGGCCCTACTTTAGCTTATTGTCAATGGCCACCTTCATCAAGATCCATATTTTATATGACTTGACCACCAATGGTTTGGCACAAACCGTTTTTCCAGCAATTCAGCTTTTTCCCAGCCATCCCCTACGGGTTTCATTGTTGTCCTCCCTTCTTTGAGAAAGTCAAATTACGACCATTCCATGGCCGGCTATTCAGTATTTGACAAAAGTCCATCCAAGTTTGACAATGCCATTTCATAGCCTTCTTTAAAACCCATTTCGATCATATTGTCAAGATCAGTAATGCTCCCGTGCCGAAGCGTGGTAGCCACTGTGGTGGTTCCGTTATCTTCTGTAAAAACGATTGTCCAAAAAGAATTTGGTTTTCCGGAAGTATCATTGCCCTCTTCATCACAAAAGGCGTCCAGCCAGGAAATGGATTTTAACGGTTTAATAATCTTGTAATCCGCCTTACACCAGTCCTTTTTATTTTCAGGACTTACCATCGCATAAAGCCACCGTCCACCTTCTTTAAAATCCAGCGATTTGGTCTCAATATGATAGGGTTTGGGTGCCCACCATTTGTCGAGCAGTTCCGGATCGCTCCAGGCCTGCCATACTTTTTTAAGATCGGCATCGAACTTACGTTTGATATGAATACTATTGTTTGCCCTGTTAACCGAAAGGTCCAATGAAGCATGGTTATTCATCATTATTCTTTTTTATGGTTGCTAATACATCGTCCAATTGATTGAACCTGGTTTCCCAAATTTTTCGAAATTGTTCTAACCACTGGTCGATCTCTTTCATTTTTTCTACCTCAAGTTCATAGAAGACCTCCCGTCCTGAATGTTCTTTTTTCACCACTTCACACTCCTGCAAAATCCGTAAATGTTTCGATACGGCCTGCCTGGAGACATCAAAATGCTCGGCAATGGCGTTGGGCGTAAGTGCCTGAATGGCTATCAGGACTATTATTGCCCTTCGGGTAGGATCGGCTATGGCCTGAAATATATCTCTTCTCATCCCACTACTTTAAGAAACCTTTTGGTTGCAAATACATACGCAACCTTTCGGTTTCACAAATATTCGCCGATAATTTTCCGACCGATCCATACCATAGGATTTAAAAATTGGATGGTAAAAGCTGGCCAGGAATTTGAAACGGGAATCGGTCCCCTTATGTACGGTAGGGCAATCAATACCTTTTAATCATCAATTAGCTCAATTTGGACTTCTTTCTCATTTCCAAAAGCGATAACCCCTGATACATCAATTTCCCCACGGCTTTCCACGCGCAACACCTTATCACCATCTTCCAAGTCAATATTGATAAGGTAATCTGAATACATCAGATTTAGCTCAGATACTATTGTACGGGCTAAGTGTTCATCGCAAATGTTTGTTTTAAAAATTTCGACCATCGATGGTGTCACAATTAAAATAAATTTGAAATTGGGTTATCGCTCGTTATATCCTTTTCCTTCTAATATTTTAGAAAAGGTCTTTTCAATTCTTGAAAACCGGGTTTTCGATTGTTTGGCCTGAGAGAGGTAGAATAAATAACCTCTTTGTCTCCCAGGTGTTAGGTTGTAAAAAGCAGTTTCTAATTCAGGATAATTTTTAAAAGCCTCTTCAAGTTCAGTAGGCACTTCATATTCCGAAGTCTTTTTCCACTCCACCTTTAAGCCTGACTTTTCGGCTTCTATGGTTTCAAAAACATAAGTCTTGACAACGGATTTTAAATCGATGATTTCCTTGGCGCTCGTAAACCGTATTTGACGTGCCGATTGTACATTTTCAGTTTGTTGGACCAAAATATTTTCGGTATCATCCAGCAAAACCCCTTTATGGAAAAGCAAGGCACAATAGTCTTTGAAGCCGTGTATGAGCACGATATTTTTACCGTTGTGGGTGTAACAGGGATGCATCCATTTAAAATCTTCTTCAAGCCCACATTCCAAACAGACCTCTCGCAACAAGAGGGTCTCTTCTTTCCAGTTTTTTATCTTTTCTATGTATTGGTCAACTTTTTCCATCCAAGAATTATTTAATTTCACAATACGTTTAACGCTTCATTTAGTGAGCTTTGAAAACGCACCTGCCTTCCTTGGTTACTTTCATAAATAAAATCATTTAGGCTCTTGCTAGAATATATTGAAAAATCCCCTATGATAATTAATGGCAGTTGATACTGGGCAAATTTTTGAAGAATATCGCCTGCTAGTTTGGTCTTTAAATCAAAAAAGTCTGCAGTAATATTTTTTTGGTATAAGATCAGTTTATCAAAACCTTGGTAATAGATGTTCCCCATTAAGTCTATAGCATCTTCAAGGTTTTGAATTATAATTTCATTGGAAATGACCTCTGCTACTTTAATACCCTTAAGTGAATGTTCTATTATTTCCATTCGATGCTGTTATAATTCGTTAAGCTTTGATTGATCTTTTATCAGTTGTTTAATCTCGGAAGAAGGAACCTCTTGGCCAAACTTAATTTGAATGGTTTTCTTCCCTGTTTTGTATCCCTTTGCTTCCAGGGTTTTCCGCACTTCATCCGACAGGGAATCAATACCAAAACTCACGTGATTCTTTGCCAAAGAAAATCCGGCAAGAATGCCATTATAATTGTAGATAGGCACGTTCCATTTGATACCCCCCGCTGCCTTTGGTTCTGTAGTTTCGATCAGTTCCCTGAGCTTAAGCATTATTTCCTTGGCAACTGCTGGTGATCTATCGATAAACTCATCTACTGTCCTGGGCTTGATTTCTTTCATTTTTTGGGCATTGTTAATTTTCTAGGCTCTGGCCTGAAACACCAGGAAACAACTGTCAATACAATAAGCAAACCAGGGCCAAAGAGTGTAGTGGTATCATCTCCAATTATCAAGTGTGAGGCCATAGCTCCAGTCATCACAAAGAAAAAACCTGCATACGCCCATTCTTTTAACAATGGATATTTTGGAATAAGAATGGCGGTTACGCCTAAAATTTTCCAAACGCCCAGAATGGTCAATAAATAACCCGGATAACCTAAGTGCTGCATACTCGCAACTTCTTCCTCCATTTTTATCAATTGGACAATTCCCGTGGACAACATCCCCAAGGACAGCCAGACCGTAGCTATCCAGTAAATAATTTTGTCTCGTTTTTTCATAACAAGTTATTTTACGTCCGTTAGAATTTCCTCCAGTTTATCGTGAGCCCTATTCAAGCCATAAGCAAATGGGAGTTTTAGTTGCTCGGCTCGGTGTTTTTCGGATTTGTAGACAATCTGAATCGTTAATTTGCTTTTATCATGGGAAACCTTTTCAAAATGTAGAAACTCCAATTGTACGCCCATCGCCATACCTTCCATTTCAAAGGTTCGAACGATTTCCTGGTCAGGAATCACCTTATGAATAGTGCCATTGGCCTTAAACATTACCTGCCCTTCGTGCGAGGTTTCAAAGGCATAACTTCCATGATTTCTGTTTTCCAGCTTTAAAACTGTTGTACCCATCCACTGAGCAACAAATTCCGCCTCCGTGTAAGCTTTGTATACCAGCACTACCGGAAGGTCAAAGTCCCTTATAATGGTTAGCTCTTGTTTGCCTTCAGGGGCATTCACTTTTGTTTTTTGTACCATAGTTTGTTTTTATTTAGACAGGTGTTTTTGCATTACGGCTTCCAGGGCATTAAAGCGATCATCCCACATTTTTCTAAAAGGCTCGATAAAATCAGCTATTTGCTTCATCCCCACCGGGTTAAGTTTGTAGTAAATCTCCCTTCCTTTTTGCTCCTGTTCCAATATTTCACACTCTGTCAGGATTTGAATGTGCTTTGAAATGGTTTGCCTGGAATAATCGAAATGCCCTGCAATGGCTCCCGGTGTCATTGTGCTTGCCGCCACCATGGTAATTATGGCCCTCCTCGTGGGATCTGCAATGGCTTGAAATACGTCTCTTCTTAACTTCATTACGCAGTTATTTGACTGCAAATATAAATGCAGTTATTTAGTTGCGCAAATTTTCTTAATATGATATTTTAGAACGATCGATTAAATTAGCTCTATAAAAACCAACAGGGTCATGAAAAAGTATATTGACGCTACACCGGATTCAGGCAAGCAGTTTTATCAAAGCTTTAACGGAAAGGGAGAAATCACAATGCTTAACTTGTTGAAGTTCAAGGAAAAAGCTGATTATTCAGACATGGCGCACTTGAGACCAGAACAAGAAATAAGTGGTGAAGAAGCTTATCAATTATATCTTGACAGTACTTTGCCACCACTACAAGAAGCAGGGAGCGAGATTCTCTATTTCGGTAAAGGAAGAGATTTTTTAATTGGTCCGGAAACCGAAAAGTGGGATGCCATTTTGTTGGTGAAGCATCAATCTGTAAAGAAGTTTATGGAATTTGCCCAAAACGAAGATTATTTAAAGCATGCTGGCCATCGAACGGCTGCACTTGAAGATTCCCGACTTTTGCCAACTACTGAAGTGAAAAACGAACTCTAGCCAGGTAGCTCCATGCCAGCTTTATTAAGGTATCAAGCTTACTTCTATTCCATTGCATTTACCAAAATTAAGAATACCTGATATGTCAATAGCATGGCGACCCTCAACTCTTAAAATCCTATCACAATCTTCCAAATCTAAATTGATACGATAGTTTGGATGCAGCTGTTTGAGGTCGCTAACTATTTTGTTGGCCAACTGTTGATTACCGACATTCGTTTTGAATATCTCAATGCAGTTAGGAGGATCATTTAATTGCTCATTCATTCTCGTTTTCTTCAAACCATTTTACTATGGATGGCATGTTTCGCTCAAACCCTCCAGGAATAAAGAAATTAAGCACTCCACATTTTTCATCTGTGCGGTTAGCAAAGTCGTGAATGGTTTTGGCAGGAATCCTTAGAAAGGCACCTTTTTCAATATCAATCCATTTTACGCCTACCAGTATAGACGTAGTACCTTCAATACCATAAAATATTTCATCATTTTCTTCGTGCTGATGCGCTCCTGGTCCTTCTGAATTTGGTTCGAGCCACCACTCAGAAATGCTATACTTATTAGAAGTTTCATCTTCATCTGCCTTGAAAACAGCGGTCATTGTACCCATTTTGTAGGTTCTACCTTCATTGGTTTTTAGGACAATTGGTTCGTCTTTTTCTTTCATTCTAGATTTTCAATTATGACATTATACTTCTATGCAATAGGATGTGATGGCCTTGACCTTTTCACCTTTCGTACTCTGGAAAACATAAAAATCTGAGAAGGCATATTGATTCCCGTTTTCCATTGTCATTAGTCCGTTTACGGCACCTTCTTTACCGTGAGATAGGATTTGGTTCAATATCAATTCGGTAACTTTTGTAGACTGCATTTTTTCTAGCTCCTCCTTAAAAGCTTCATTTCCTTCGATTTTCTTATCGCCAATGATGTCCCACACAATGTCTTGGGCTACATTATCCGTTAGAAAGCCGACATTGCCTTCAGCAAAGGCTATGTTAAATTGTCTTAAGAATTCCATTTTGGGCGAATTGCCACAATTAGGACTGGATATTATTTTGGTCATCTGAAAAGGATTAAAGTGCTATTCCCGTTTTCCTTTAAGGTAGGCATACATGGCCATGGCGTGTCCATGACCCAATTCAAATTCTTCTTTCAACCAAGTGGTTACTTCGGTAGCTTTTACAACTAACTCCCCGTTTTTTGTGAAGGCTTTTTCTTCTGCAAGGTTCTGGAAGTCTTGGGCTTTTTTGCCTGTTTTTTCTTCTATGTTCGTAATGTACGTTTGGAATGACATATTTATTAGTTTATAGATTGAAGTTTGATTTTTTGTGAGTAGCTATACGATATCCCCAACACAATGCCTACCACAATGGGCATTGCAATATTTGCCATTACTTGGTCAACCGCCATATGACTTATGGTTGCAAAAATTAAATTGAAGGATAAGCCCGCATAAGCCCACTCTCTTAGTTTAACAGGAAGCTTTGGAAGCATTATTGCGCTTGCTCCTAATATCTTGCAAACAATTAAAGTATAGGCAAAGTAGTCAGGATAGCCCAGGGGTTTGGTTCCCGCGTTGAAATATTCATGTGCAAATAGGAGCGTTGCCAATGGCATTAACGCTTCCATGACGAAAATGACTGAAGTCGCTATCCAGAATATGGTTTTATACTTCTTCATAGCAGCTATTTGTTTTGATAATTAATCATCCAGTTGATTCCGAATTTATCTGTACAACTCCCATAATATGCACCCCAAAACGTATCTTCGATAGGCATTTCTATTTGTCCACCTTCAGAAAGAGCATCAAAAAGACGCTTTGCCTCCACTCTCGATTCTGGTTCTAGATTAAGGTGCATGTTGTTACCTGGCTTTACAGTCATCCCAAATTCTTTAGGAGCATCAGTACCCATTAAAATATGACCACCAAGTATGGGAAGTTCTACGTGCAACACCATTTTTTTGACCGATTCGTCCATTGGAGGATGACTATGGTCAGCCGGTACTTCGTCAAAGCGTTTAATGCCATTGATGAAATCAGATTTAAAAACTTGTTTGTAATAGCGAAAGGCTTCTTCTGTATTGCCTGGAAAGTTTAAATAGCTAGATACACGTGCCTTATTATTCGGTTTGTTTTGTTTACGTAATTTGAATTGTGATTCAATGTATTGATCTAAGTTTTCAAGCCCTGCAGTAAAGCCTTCTTTGAAGCCCATTTCTATGATGGTCTCCAGATCTTCCAATTGATCAAACTGAATGTTGATTTCCACCAAAGCGGTATCGCCTTTGTCAATAAACTCGTTGTGCCATTTCACTCTCGGTTTGGTGCCACTTATCACGGCATTTTCATCACAGAAAGCATCCAGACCAGAAAAGCTCGTTAAAGGCACTATTTTTTCAAAATCAAACAAGCACCAATGTTGCTCACCTTGAGGCCCCGCCATGTAGTAATGCCATTGTCCTCCCTCGGTAAAGTTCATCGACTTGGTTACCGTTTTATAAGGTTTTGGAGCCCACCATTGATCTAATATTTCAGGAGTAGTCCAGGCTTTCCAAACCATATCTTTTGGAGCGTTGAATGATCGTTCTACGTTAATTTGCTTGTTGTCTTTGTCAACGGTAAAGTTGAATAGAATTGCTTTGTTCATTATTGTTTGTTTTTGAGTTTTTCTAATACGTTATCTAATTGGTTAAATCGATCTTCCCAAATGGCTCTAAACTGCTCTAACCATTTATCGATTTCCTTCATTTTATCAACTTTTAACACGTAGTATATTTCTCTTCCTTGTTGATTTGCTTCCACCAAATCACATTCATTTAATATTTGAATATGCTTAGAAATGGTAGGTCTTGCTGCATCAAAATTTTCTGCAATGGCACCAGCTGTCATAGCTTGTGTGGTAAGCAATACCAGTATTCCACGTCTTGTTGGGTCGGAAATGGCTTGAAAAATATCACGTCTTAATTTCATTATATGAAGTTATTTGGCTACAAATATATATGAAGCCATTTGACTACATAAATAAAAATCAACAGAAGTTTATCAAGATTACTTTCTTGAATACCTCAACAGATGAAGACCTGTTTAAAATGTTTTAGTGGTTAAAAATTCAAACAGTTTTGCTTTTGACTCGTTTATTTTATATCCATCTGTTTTATAACATAGTCTAATTGACTATCAACTCCACTAATTAAGTCTTTAGAGGTGACCGTTTAATTTCATATATTTATGCTTTTAAACAAGCAGATAATGGATGTTTTCAAAGGACAAGAGCTTATAG
>JGI2924J29684_1078555_pt1 | contig 65116 bp, 60 predicted proteins | sample BenlonsequencITS_FD_29684 | JGI IMG/M metagenome (IMG submission 29684) | reverse complement strand
TCTCAATGCCGAAGATTTTCCGCCGGAGAAAATAAAACAGCTCTATAATCTGCGCTGGGGAATTGAGACATCTTTTAAGGAACTTAAATATGCTGTGGGTTTGGCGAGTCTGCACAGCAAAAAGAAGATTGCAAGAGATTTTTGCCAGACCAATTCTATACAATTACTCTTCCATTATCATGCACCACATCAGTATTCCTGAAGATTTGCGAGTAAATTTTCCAGTGGTTTTAAATATATGCCGTCAATTTTTGAGAGAGGTAATTCCAGCGGTCCAAGTTCTTAAACTGATAGGTAAGCACCTTTCCCCAATACGCCCTGACCGACAATTTCCTAGATTTCAAAATTCGATTTCAGCAGTAGGGTTCCAGTACAGAATTATTTGAGATTTAACATGTGTGATAGGACTTTTACAGATGCTTTTCGGGCATCTGCATTTGTGTTGCTCAAAATTCAAAAACACCCGTGTTTTCTATGTTATACCGTGTATACGACAACCCCAGCGGTATCACTTTTCTACCGCTGAGGTTTCTCATGAGCTTAACTTAATGACATTGCCCTTGTGGTAGACAGTTTGAAAAATAAAACTATTTATTTCAAGGAGGAGCTTTTTATGTCCCATAAATCAAAGATACCAGAATCAGAAAAGATAGTAGCTATTAAAAACATCTTCGGGTGAGGATTCACTTAATGCATAGGGCAAGGATTTCATGAACAGATGTAACAATCAAGAACCGTGCTGATAACCCCCTCAAGGAGGGGCTATCAGCACGGTATTGTCTTTGAGCTGGCGACACCCACTTAAACATTTTAAACCATTGGTTGGAGCAACAAGACAAGGATAGACATATTGTATAAATGGACATGTTTAGAATGGAGGAATAAAATGATTGCTCAATATATTCAATGGTGTGTAACTGTAATCCAGAATGCGGCTATTAGAGCAAGGCAAAGAAATAGGAGATTTAACCGTGATATTTTAATTGGAACATCACCAGAAACCTCATCTCTATATAAGACCGATTCCGTTTATAATGATATTGAATTAATTTTATTGCTAAAATCCTTACCCAAAATTGAATCTCAAGTTTTGTATTGTACCCTTATGCTGAATTTAACTCAAAAGGAAATATCGGAATACTTCAATATTAGCCAACAACAGGTAAGTCGAATTAAAGGGAAAGCCTTAAATTTGCTTCGAGAAGAGGCAGTTTAAATGGACTATGATCAATTAGACTTTGAGACTTTATGGGAACTTTTAAAGCAAAATGACGAACAAGCATTAGTACAAGTTTTAATCCGCTTTGACTCTTTAATTAAATCTAAATCCAGAGTTAATGGACGGATTAATGAAGATATTGCCCAAGATATCCGTGAGGCCTTTGTCAAAGCTCTCAAAAAGAAAATTAGAGAATAATTCTCGAGTTATGCGTAAAAAAAGCATTTATAGTCTTTATATAGTATGTGAGAACAAAATAGGCAATAAAGTTCTCATAAAAAATATTTTGAAAGGTGATTAAAATGAGCGTATCAAGTTTTCTTGCGCAAAACATTCAGGGGTACAACGTTACTGACTTGGCAAAGTGGGTCTCGTATCAAAGTTGGATTAGCGAAAATTTTGGTCAACTTACACCAGCGCTAATATTGATACAATGGGGATTGGAAAGTGGGTGGGGTGGTGAAGACATTAGTTTATACTACAACCCAGCAAACCAAGCTTCAGGGTGTGGTGTGGGTGCTGTTTGTGATCATCAACCAAATGGGCTTGCTGCCTTCTGCACCATTAAAGATGGAGTAAAGGCATATTCAGCGTTGATCATTAAAGGTTATCCTCACGTTATGTGGGCCTTTAGTGATAATGGTAATGGTACCAATGGACTGAAAGCGGCTGCTGGGGCTTTAGGTCAAGGTTACTACTCCGGTTACAACGGAGGAACAATAACCTTTTGCGGTGGATCTTACACCTTAACCTCTTCAAGCGGTGCTCGTATTTGGGCAACGAGTAAGTATGGTAGTCCAGCGGGTGCTGATATTATTAGTACGTTCAACGCCAATTCAAATTTACAAGCTTTGAATACTATAGTTAAAACTAATCCTTTACCAAAATTTTAACTATAGTAAAAAATAATTGGTTCGTGTAAAACTTGGGATTTGGGGAGCGTCGCATCGCTACTTTTTAATTAGTGAGCGAATGCCCCCCTTTTGTTTCGGGCAAGAAATTTGTTTATTATTTTTGGGAACTTCAATTGTCGTATTTTCTCACCTAAGGTTTAAAATAAACCTTTTTGGTTAGAATTCCTTAGTTTGACCTTTTAGAGGTTTTTACCAAGGTTTCTCTATTCATCGTGAAATATAAAAAAACAATGTGAATCTGTAGTTCAAGAAGGAATTTGGAAGAAAATGAAGAACTCCCCTAATGTGTAACGGTTACCAATTTGTTCCGAGATGATGAGAGTGAATCATTATCATACGATCCTGTTGCTCCTTGGTCATCTGATAGCCTTCAATAGACTCAACCACAGTATCCGCTTTTTCTTCAGGTATTTTTTGAGTAGGGATGAACAGTGTTCTGGGTCAAAGATATCTGTGGAAAATCAAGTAGTCGGTGATGGATGAGGTTGATTTGCCAAACATGTCAGAGACGACAGCATCAAGAGCTACATTGAAAACAGTGAAAGCATTTTGAAAACGATTCTTTTCACTGCTTTTGCAGGACACCAGTTTGTTGCGGTATCGGGTGTACTCACGAAGAATCCGTATTGGTTTTTAAGGAATATAGCTTCCTTGAACTAAGCCAAGACGAAATAACAAAATAGGTCACCAATCCATTTAGAATCCTCCAAGAGATAATAGATGAGAGTCCGTCATTTCACTGTGGACTCAATGTAAATATCAAAGCAGTTATTATCAATTACCCACTGCAATTGCAGGATTGCTTTATTGAAGGTAGAGAATCTTTTCTTTGAATACTAGGGAGTAATTCCTTTTGATTTGATTTGTGTGGCGACGAGAAATGTTTTATGTACATCGGACACCACAGCAAATAGAATAAACAACTGATTTATAGTATAACCTTCCCTCAAAAATAAGATAGCATTTTGGTGAAAGTCGCACACCATTCTTCATGACTATTTGTGCCGCCTGCGACAGCGGCGGAATGGAGATTAACATGACTTTTTTAAATAAAAAAAGAGCTATTCTGGCCACTGTACTGATAATTGGCATGATATCGCTGTCAGGCTGCGGATTCACTTTTGGGCAAGACACAAAAACCAGTCATTCTGATACACCAGTAATGAATAAAATAAGCGAGCCTAAGGAATTGACGAAAACAGATTTGAGCGTTGGTAAGTTGTTCATCGGCCAAACTTTGGAAAGCGTCCGGAAGGAGTTTGGAGAACCGACAATAATGAGTATATTACATGGTAATGGTGCACCTCAATGGGAGTATTCCAGTCAGGGACTTACAGTCGGAGGTGACCCTGTGTTTTTGATTATCGTTACTAATAAAAGCACAGGCATTACTCCGCGTGGAATACAAATTGGGAGCAGCGAGGAAGATGTCCAGCAAGCTTATCCCAATGCTAAAAGGGTGCAATACAATACACAGCTGTTCGTTGAATCGGAGGATAAACAATACACTATGGCCTTCTTCTTTTCGGAAGGTACCGTGACGGACATCATTCTGACCAATGAAATGCCTTAATTAAGCGCAAACGCATGCTCTGTCCACATTCATAGGCACGCGAACTTAAAGTACAAGTATGGGAATAGGCACTTTTGGTGTAGAGTACATTACATGGGTACAAGGAGGGAACAAAAAGGCATAGAACTGCATATCCTCAAACAATTACAACAGGATATCGCGGCAGATCAGTTAATCATCAAAGAGTTTGTTGACCCATTTAAAGGTGAGTAAATAGAAAAGAGCAAGAAAAAATAGTCCCACAGACTCCCTTTAGAGGTAGTACGGTGCGTAGTACGGTTGGCGGAACTTTCAGCCTTTAGTCTGGCCTGTACCCAACCCCTATAGGGCTAGAGCAAACCACCCGCTGAGCGGGTGGAAATGATTAATTTAAATCAGGATTTTGGGTTGTGGATCTTCACCCTTCCTGTAGGGGAATAAGGATGTGAACTGTGGTTAAACCTTGTTCAGGCAGCAACCTGACCCCATACCCAGGGCCAAATTGTAACTGCAAGCGTTTATGGACATTGCGCAGACCTATCCCGGCCTGAAGGGAATTTTCCTGACTCAAATCGAGAGTGAAGTAATGCTGGGACATCCCAACCCCATCGTCTATTACAGAAATCTCTACATCGTTATTCACCTTTTTAGCCACAATTCGGAGGTGACCCAGACCTTCTTTAGGTTCTAAGCCATGGATACAGGCATTTTCAACCAGAGGCTGCAGGCTTAAGAAGGGAATCGGTAAATCATGGAGGTCTTCCGGTACTTGAATGGCTACCTCCAAACGATCTCCAAAGCGATTTTTTTGAATCAGCAGATAACTTTCTACATAATGCAGTTCCTCTCGCAAAGGAACCAGTTCCTCCGGGTGATCAAGATTATGCCTCAGTAAATTAGAAAGGGCAAAAAGGGTATTTAACCCTTTGGTATTATCACCAAGGGTGACTAAACTGATAATAGTATTAAGGGTGTTGAATAAGAAGTGGGGTTTGATTTGAGCTTGGAGGTTTTTCAGCTCTGCTCTATGTAAGGTATGCTCCAACTCGACAATAATCCGAGCATCCTCAGCTGCTTTAAGCTTTTCTTTGCTTAAGGCTTCTTGACGATTGGCGCGATAGATCAGCTCAACAATATAACTTACGACAAATTGGATCAGGCCGCCGGCTGCCTGGCATTTTTCCATATTGATAACCTGGATTTCTTGAAAGGTTTTACTGAGATCTTGGGGATCCAGTCCTAAGTCGGCAGTTGCGGCAAGCATATCCTCAATATCTTTTGCTCCGGGCTTTTCCAGGAGCATCTGACCGCAGGTTATGGAACCGTAGAACTGACCATCAACGATGATAGGTACCGCCATTAAGATCACGCCGGCATGGCATTTGCCTATGCTGGAGTTACCTAGCTTTAGGGTATTAAAACCTAATTCGGCATTGGAATTAATACAACGCTTGAGGCCAACTTCTTGGGAACGAATACTCCGGCAAAATCCATAGAAATAATCATGCTGAACCACGGGAAACCCCAGGGCATCATTGATATCGATGGTGATGTCTGTAGCCTTGGTGAAGGTTTCAATGATTCGGACCAGCTTGTCTTCTTCAATCAGCTTGAATAAACTCTTTGGTTTAAGATCCATACAGCCTTACAATCCTCTCATTATCCACATCCCAATTTTATGTAAAATACTGGCATATCCTTGATTTTGCGTGAGTCATCCATCTAAAACTGACTAATAGATAGACTCGCTTGTCCTGATTATAGACTTAAATCCTTATCTTTGGCTAGGATAATTTCTTGGGATAGTAGTTGAAGTTTAATGCTACTGGTAAAAGAAGGATTAAGGTAGCTATATGGAGAAAACTATTCAATATGAATTTATTCGTGATGAAGGAGAATAATCAGTATGAATTATATGGGACCCAGCATTGGATTTGGCATATTTAGCTTTCTTGGTTTAATGATCTATCTTGGTTTTTTCGCTATAGTTGTGTATTTGATAATTAGTACTATCCAATTTTTCAAACGGAAAATTGAGGCTGACAGGGAACTACTGGTAAAACTTGATACTCTTATCCAGTTACAATCTCAAAAGAAAGCCATCTAACCATAAACAAAGTAGAGGTTTCACAATTTGCACGGGGGCATAGTTGAAACCTATATTTATATTTCTAGTTAGCATTAATTCAAAAGCAAGCGGCCCGTCATCCTTGGCGGGTTTAGGGATGCGTTATATTTATTCTATTGTAAAAAAGACGACAAAGGGAGTGACTATTTGAGTAGATATACGTTTATTGCATCTGATTATGAATTACAGGAAATTGATTCAATTTGGTTCGGGGAGAATGAATTTGAGGAAATGTTCCATAAAAAAATAGAATTATCTAAAATAAATAGTTGTGATTTTGAATTATTAGACCAGAGGGATTGTTGCTTTATTAATGAGGGATTTCATTCGTGAATAATAAAGCATAGGAAAGCATTAATCGGAACTAGAATTGTAAAGAACCGGAAACCTGGACGTGGGAACCGAGGTTTAAGGTTCACAAAGTAGCATCAGATGTAAAGATGCAACATATTGGAGGTTGGTATGGGACTTAAAAAGGGTAAAGTAAGAATCCAGTGGTTGTTAATGGGTATAATTTTTGTTTTATTTCTTGTTGGGTTAATTCACCTTCTATCACCTTTTCCGATAAGAGAATTTAAAGCCGAGAGACCCCCCGATCGATACGAAATATCTATTAATACCGGATTTGAACGTCAGGGTAAAAATCAATGTGCGGCCTTTTCGACTGCCTTCGTTCTAAGAACCTTTGGTCAAAGCCTTCAAGGTGCAGAGGTTTATGCTAAAATCCCCTATAAGATTCCTATTTCAGGATATGTCTTACCCAAGGGAGTAGTAAGTTATTTTCAGTCTCAGGGATTTAGTCCAGCTATTTATAGAGGAGATCTTAATTCATTAAAGACCAGGCTTGTGCAAGGGAATGAGCCAATTATTGTTCTAGTCGGCAATGGACTATTCTGGCAGCATTACATGACTTTTTTGGGCTATGATGATAAAAAAAAAGAGTTGTATTTTTTCGATTCCGGCAGGGATAACGATGAAAATGCTGACCTTACAGGTAATAGGACAATGACAGAGGATTATTTCTTGAAATGGTGGAGCAACGGTTTACCGGTTTATAATCATGTTTACATAACAGTGGAGTAAAGGTTAGGAGAGTTTTCTATGGATTACAAGCCAGAAGTCAGCAATAGATTTGCTTTTTGTGCAATGATAATTGTTATATTTCCATTATTTATGCTATTTGAACCAAAGTACCAGCATTCCATTATCGTCTTGATAATTATAGTCATTGGTAATGAATATGCTTACGCATTCCCGAGGCTGGCTATGAAATTATATGAAAGAATACTTTTTAAATCATTACCAGAAAGATTTCACGTAACAATTCAGATTGTAATACTAATCGGCATTAGTGTGACTGTAGTGTATACTCTAAAAGCACTCAATCTATTGCCATTATTTTTATTCGCATTTGTTTATCTATTATGGTTATCTTTTCTCCAGAAACAATCTCTAATAGTGGGAAGTAAAACTATAGCAATTGGACAAAGATTGTTCTCCTACGATTCAATTTCTTCATTAACTATTAATAAGGAAGGACTAGTTATAGAAGTTAATGACAATTCATTTAAATTCTATAATTGGGCACTTGGTAAAAGACGAGACAATTTAGAAGTAATAGTAAAGGAAATAAATGAACAGTTAAGACCAAATGAGTAGGTTATTGCTATTAATACCGTTAGTAGACAGTTAGGAGAAGTTAAAGTATTGATCGGACTACTCGTGACATTCTTGAAAGGTTAAATAAAGATGAACATATTTGAGGGACGGGTGTCATCATCACAACTTGCTTATTAAAGTGACTCAAAAAGTTTCAATATATGGAAATAAAAAAAGGAGGCCTGTAAAATGGAGAAATTTCCATGTGAATTGATTCATGAATTACCTGAGGCTGATACCGGCAAGAAGTGGCCGGGAAGACTTAAAGTAACAGGTCTCATCGGGCTCATTCTAATTATTTTTGCCAGCCTAGGAATTACTGTTGTAAGCAATAAACTTGGAAGTGAAGTGAAAAAAGATATTTTATCTGCGCAGGATATTAAGCTTACTGCGGAAGGATCGGGTTTGACCTTAACCTCCAATTCCACGGTTAACCCTTCCGACTATATGATGGGTGAGGCTGAGCCTGATGTTTATAAAATCAAAAATTTTGACGGAATGCTATTTATCTATAATTTCTCTTCTATCGGAGACAGGAATACAACCTATGATCAGTGGCAGGAAGCCAACAGGAAAAACAGCAGCGATTCAAATATTAATATGTTTTCGTCAAAGTGGAACTATAATTTAGCTTATGCCGCAAAAAATACCATCACTGTTGTTTGTTTAAACCTGTTTGTCAGCGAAGAGTATGTAAAGAAAGTTTCACCGAGACTAAAGAGCTTGGGCAAATGGATTTTTTATAACTTAAATGGAGGTCAACAAATCGTATACCAAGGAGAAGGAGAAAACTGGAAAGGGAAACTCAGAATCAACTACTACAATCACTTTTGGACCGACACTAAAGGAATTATCCACCAAGATGGCTGGAAACACCGAAAACCCGTACTGGAGTTTAAAGGGGATAACGGTACCATTCAGGGTGATTTTGGTTATAAATTTGAGTGTTTGGGCAGTAGCTTTAGCGAAACTGGTTCTGATGGGTTTGATGCAAGGAGATTTAGCGAAAGGGATACGGCCTCAAGTTATGGCAGTGAAATACTAGGTTTTGGAGCCATTACTGGGAGCAACTCAATGCCTTCCAGAGATGAAGTTTATAAGGTTACAGTCCAATGGAATAACACGCAGGAGACTTTTGAGTTAAAAGCTTGTGAGTAACCGAATTTGAAATCAGAGGTATGCTAAAAAACAAAATAATGTTATTGTGAGCGGCCTGTCAATCGAACACGTATAGGATTGACAGGCCGCTCTTCCCATTCACAGGTGACTTGGTGATTCCTACCATACTGATCGTCAATGAAATCCATATTTTTAAATGAGGATCCCGCCAAGATTTTATAATAATATATCAATTGACTGATATATTATTATCTGCTAATATGTGTAACATATTAATGTTTACTAATACGTTGAAAGGAGATTGCTTATGGATTATCTAGATGTCAAAGTTAAATTCATAAAAGGATTTGCGGATAGAACCCGTCTACAAATCCTTGAAGCTATTATAGATCAAGAAAAAACCGTGCAACAAATCGTTGATCAAATCAAGGGCAACCAATCTAATGTTTCCCAACACTTGGCCTGTTTAAAAGGATGTGGAATTGTTACATCCCGTCAAGATGGAAAGTTCATGTTTTATTCCCTGCGTGATGAACAGGTTAGAAGTCTTCTTAATATTTTTGATGCGGTTTTAGGTGATGTTAAAGAAAGCGTTGCCGCCTGTGACAAAAACGAAAAATGCCTTTGTGGAAAGAGTGAACTAAAATGCCTAACCAAGCGAAAAAAACTTTAGAAGCTAACAATTTTTCTTGTTGCGGACAAGATCCTAAGAATATTTTTCCCATGCTAGTAGAAATGGCTACCCACCAGACTTCAAACTGCAGCTGCTGTGAACCAACTGAAGAATCTAATGACCAGAATAACCTTCCCTTTATCATGATTAAATCACCTAGCAGTCCTGGTTGTGATGATAATTCATGCGGTGCTGAGGACAGAGAACTTGATATTAAAGAGGGAATTTCCGGGCACATCTTTGAGTTTCGGGTGGAAGGTATGGACTGTCCGGTTTGTGCTCAAACTCTTGAGAAAATTTTAATTAAGATACCCGGTGTAAATCATGCCAAAGTCAACTATAGCTCTTCAAAAATGCAAGTTGTGGCGGATGATGAGTCACTCCTAGAAAGTATTCAAAAACACGCCCAAAAACTCGGATTCACGACCACACCCTTTACCCAAACTAAGAAAAAGGGTCAAACTTTCAATATCGCAGGAATGGATTGTGGAGTCTGTGCTGAAACCCTGGAAAAATATCTGAAAACCTTACCGGCGGTAAGAGAAGCAAGTGTAAATTTTTCAACAGGTAAGTTGAAAATTGTCCACGATATGACCATAGAAGAAGTTATGAATGCTGTGTCTAAATCAGGCTATAAGGCTAGTTTGGTATCCAGTAGTAAAGAAAGAAATCTGAATACTCCTGTTACTGCTGCTAAGAAATTCAATGTATCTTCAAACTCAATCTCTGGTATTCTCTTAGCTTTAGGATATTTCGGCACATTGGCCCAGGTTCCAGAGTTAATTTCCACACTGTTCTATGCAGCGGCAGTCGCAATCGGTGGCTATAAACCGGCCAAAAGTGCCTATTACGCAGTTAGAAGCAAATCATTAGACATGAACGTACTCATGACGACTGCGGCTATTGGGGCAGCAATCATCGGTCAATGGCTGGAAGCAGCCACGGTGGTTTGGCTCTTTTCTCTGGGTATTTATCTGCAAACCAGGACACTGGACAAAACAAGAAATTCCATTCGTAGTTTAATGAGCTTGACACCGCCTGAAGCTTGGTTAAAAATAGGCCAAGATTTGATCCGTACTTCAGTAGACGATATCTCCGTCGGCGATACCATAGTAATTAAGCCTGGCGAAAAAATTCCCCTGGATGGAGAAATTGTCTCTGGAATCTCAAGCATTAATCAGGCTGCTATTACGGGCGAGTCTGTTCCCAGCGATAAAAGTGAAGGTGACACTGTGTATGCCGGAACAATCAACGAGAACGGTTCCCTGGAAGTAAAGGTTACTAAGCTAATTGAAGATACGACCATTGCCAAAATTATTCATTTGGTTGAAGAAGCACAAGGGAAAAAGGGAGAAACACAAGCCATAGTTGACCGTTTTGCCAAGATATACACGCCCATTGTCTTTCTTCTAGCAATACTTACAATTCTGGTTCCACCTTTGTTAGGTCTGGGAACTTGGAGTGCCTGGTTTTATAAAGGCTTAGAGTTACTGGTTATCGCTTGCCCCTGTGCCTTAGTGATCTCAACACCTGTGGCAATTGTATCAGCTATTGGTAATGCCGCCAAAAATGGAGTTTTGATTAAAGGAGGAACTTTTTTAGAAGTTGCCGGCACGATCCGGGCCATTGCTTTTGATAAGACAGGAACTCTCACCGCCGGCAAACCAAAAGTTGTTAAAATCTTACCAATTAAGGGGTCAGAGCTCGAGATTATCAGTGTTGCCAGAACCATTGAGGAACACTCTCAACACCCGATTGCCTTAGCTATTCTAGACTACGCCAGAGCTAACAATATTTCCAGCCAGAATGCAGACTCCTTCAAGGCGATTGTTGGTAAAGGCGCACAGGCATCCATCGAGGGAACAGAATATTTTGCGGGTAAACCGGAACTGTTTCGTGAATTAGGGTTGTCCCTTGACCGCGAAGTTCGTAATAGCATTGAGACTTCCCAAAATGAAGGAAACAGCATCGTCATGGTGGGAACTAAAGCTAAACTTTTAGGGATTATTCTAGTAGCTGATTTTGTCCGTGATGTAACAGTTACAGCTCTGAAAAAACTCAAAGAGGTTGGCATTGTACAGGCTGTTATGCTAACGGGAGATAATGAAGGAACCGCACGAAAAGTTGCCTCAGAAACAGGGGTTGACCAATATTTCTCCGAGTTGCTGCCTGAAGATAAGTTGAACACAGTGAAACAGCTCCAGCAAGAGTATAAAGTCGTAGCAATGGTTGGTGATGGCATTAACGACGCCCCTGCCTTAGCTACCGCAAATTTAGGAATTGCCATGGGAGGAGCAGGAACAGATACAGCCATGGAAACTGCCGATATTGTTCTCATGGCAGATAATCTGGAAAAGCTTCCTCACACCATCAAGCTAAGTCGACAAGCTCTAAGCATCATTAAACAAAATATTTGGTTCGCTATCCTTGTAAAGCTTGTCGCCTTAGTGCTTATCTTCCCAGGTTGGCTTACCTTATGGATGGCTGTAATGAGTGATACAGGAGCAGCTTTGCTTGTTATATTCAACAGCATGCGCTTAATGCGTATGAAAGACTGCTAGTCCGAACCCAGCCCAACCCAATTTAAGTACTAGCCAAGTTTAGTGATGATTGTATTATTTAAAGAAAAATGAAAGATAAATGGAGGATGTTCAATAGTGTTAAACGCCTAAGATTTTGGGGGTTGATGGATTTAATGGATTGATCGTTTGCTCAAATCCTGCCCAAGTCTCCGGATTCTTCCATGTCCATAGGGATAAACAAAATCTTAGTTTTAAGAATTCTGATTGAATTTATTCATGCTTTTCAGAATTAGGCCTAAGAGGAGAAGTACAACAAGAAATAGAGAACTATTTAAAAGCCATGTATTTCGTTCAGTCCAAGGCCTCGTGTCCCGTTCCTTGTAATGTGAATTTAAATTTCCCTCCGGTATTGTATACTGATTTAATTTCGTTAAATCAAGATTTGGAAGAAGTTTAATGAGGTCATATTGAGGAGAAGGGAGCCTTGAGTTCCCCCAGTACAGCGTAAAAGCAGCATTTGGGGTTTGAGGGAAGATGACGCAGGGGTTGCGGCCTCTTAGTTTAATTTCCTGAAGGTTTAAGGGCTGGTTATCTTGATTATAAATTTTGACTCGGTAATACTTCGAACTACCACTAAGCTTCACGAGATGATTAGACACCGTCGATTGATCTAGTCGATAATCAAATATTTCACCTTGTGCTAATAGATTCCAATCTTTTCCCGCAACACTTTCAAAGACTTCAACCCTTCGGGAATAATTACGGTCATCAGCTTGAATTTCAAGTTCTGACACCGGTAGGTTAGGGTACTTGAGTTCTAAAATGACTTCCTGCACCCCATTTAGAGCCGATGTTTGTTGGGTCACAGGCCGATCTTTTAACTCGGTGACAGTTGCTTGCTCCTCAAGGAGTGTTAATTGAATTCCCTGCCACTTGAGCGGAGGTTTACCCTCATTTAGGATCGTGATTCTAACTGAGGGTAAATTTGTTTTGGGGAAAGCTACTTCGGTATTTCGTGATTTATTCTCTTGGGACAGATCGAATACTGTGCGATCTGATTGGATAACGCGCCAATTTTTTTGGTCGGAACTTCCTTCCACCTTCACTTTACGAACAAAATTCGTTTCTAAAGTTTGTAGGATGAACCCAGTCAACCATTTCCCTTCAGGGCCTTGGACCTCAAAAATTTGATCACCAGAGGAATTTATTCCTTGGTTATACATCTCAGCTGAGATTGAATTTTCAACAGGGATGACATTAGAAATAAAAGCAAAGGGAACCTCTTCATTCTCACGATAAAGACGTAGGTCCGGGCAACCTGCCCGGGTTTGGCCAAGAACTTCGTCACTTATCTCAACCAAGCTATAGGAGTTTTGACTTGTCCCTGAGGATAGAAGAGGAGCTTGGTATTGAAACTCGCTGGAATCAGCAAATGTTAAAACAGGAAAGGTCAAAATCAGGATAAAGACGAAAAGACACAGATAAAGGTTATTCTTTCGGTTCATGGGATACCTCACCTAAAATCTGATATTTATAGCGCTGATAAAGCCAGGAGACGCCGAGCAGAATTACTCCCAGGACGACAAAGGAAAGAATCCGATACGGCGTGGATAAACTGGATAGATCAACGAAAAAGACTTTTAATATCACGACACTTAAATAACCGAGCCCAAACCAGCGAATCTCCTTAATCCGGCGCCAGAATCCGAGGATGACCAAAGTTGTGGCATGAATTCCCCAGAAAAGGGAGATTGCTGTGTTGCTGGCGCTCTGATAGGCGAAATAACTGTAATTCTCTTGGGCATGATGAGAGAAGGTTTGATAGTCATAATAGGCTGTAATTTCCCGTGTGAAGAAATAAACAATTAGAAGATTAAAAAGAATAGTCAAGCCAAAGAAATGAGAGTTGTCTTCCGGCGTTTTTGTAAGACGATAAAAGAAAGCAAGTAAGACACCAATAATCCCTAAAACAAAAAGATAAGCGAGTGTCGTATTATTCAAGAAATTCCAAGGGGTCAATACGCTATGAGCATCGTAAAAAGGCTCCTTACTCAACCGAAGAAGAGCTAAGCACAGAACCAAATATCCTGCATAACGAACTCTTATTTCATCCATTTTAAAACTAAGCAGGATGAGAATTGCTGCTTCAATCGTCCAGGCAACCGAAAGCCATGAGGATGTGATTTGAAGAGGCAAAGCTAAGGTAATAAAACCGGCGGCAATCCCTAAAAAAGTTAAGGCGAGGGTTTTATCTTTTTCATGATACCTATAAATCCAATGACCCAAAAGGAGATAAACAATTCCGAGAACCACTGGCCAATACCCTTTAATGTCACTAAAATAACGGTTTATAAAATTAAGGGAGAAGAGAAAGTAGACTCCGGCATTAGCCAGAATCAGGATTAAATCAGCCCCGTTGGCCTTTTCACTGAGGCGAACATTTCTCCCCAGAGTTACCCCCAGATAAGTGAGAAAATAGAAACTTAAAAATATAAAAGGCCAAATCGCGGCTGGATCCCTTAAGGCGAAATGGCTTAAGGCATACGTTAAATAGGTAAAAAAGAAACTTAGATAATTAAACAGCGACCACTTCTTATAAAAGGCAACGCCAATAACCCCAAGATTTAGGATACTGACATAGCTTAGCAGCGCGATTTGATTGGAGGAACTGTTATTTAAAAGAAAAGGTGTAGCAAACCCTCCAACAAGACCGAGGATACCAACTGCAACGGAATCATTGCGAATTGCTAAAAGGGAGGCAACGGTGGTTATCAAAATCATCAGCAGAAAAGCAACCGACTGAGAGATAAGCTCATAGAAAGCAAAGGCCGAGAAGATGGAGAAATATAAGATTGCGATCCCCCCTCCGGTAAAACCTTGGCCGTAACGCAGGAATTTTTTATGTTGAAAGAGTTCTCCGGCTCCCAGAAAACCAATTCCGATGAAGATACCGATTACAATTCGCCCGAGTTCACCAATTATGTGGTTGTCAAAGGACCACTTCAAGAAGAATACAACTGCTAGCATAATTGCAAAAATTCCCAATCTATTAAACCATGTACCTGCTAGTTTTTCTTCACTTAAGCGGCTTTCCTTCTTGGGTAAGGATTTTTTCATGAATTGAGTTTTAGGGGCTGAAGGAACCTCAAGGGATATAGAGCTTCGTCCTTCAAGAGCTTCGATCCGCTCAATTAAAGCTTGACTTGTTTTTCTAAGGTCTCGATACGTTCGTTCAAACACTCGCTCTCCTTTTAATAATTAATTCGAACTATTCGACCAGCAAAGGCAAAATACGTATGTTCCATTGCAAATAACTGGCCCACGCCTTTGATAGAAACGACTTTCGAAATAGGACTGACTTAAATCCTGAAGATTTAACTTTACTTTTTCAGGTCATCCGTCAAGGATGAAGGCTGCATCCCTTTTACTTCGTTTATGTTAATATCCATATACTTAACAATATGTTATATTATGTAGTTTGGCATTGCAATCACTATTTACCAAAGATTCTTGCTTTTCTGACGTGAAACCCTAGCCTGATGTTCGTCATTAAGTACCATGCCCGACCACTTTGTAACTCGTCTTTCAAATGGGTCTGTATTCTTATTGACAATAAAGGAAATATCTGCTAGCATACAAACTGTATTAACTGTACTAAGTCACATAGAACAGTTGGGAGGTAACCATGTTTCAATTGGACTATATGGATCATCGCCCCTTGTACGAACAGATTAAGGAGAAGATAAAAACCGTCATCATCAGCGGAGCAATGAAACCTGACGAGAAAGTTCCTTCTGTTCGTGAATTGGCTCAGTCCCTCACCATTAACCCCAATACCATTCATAAGGCCTACAAAGAACTTGAGCTGGAAGGATACATATACTCCGTCCGAGCCAAAGGAAGTTTTGTGACCCCCATCTACAATAAAATCAATCAGGCAAGAAAGGATAACTTGCTGCTGGAGCTGGACAAACTGGTTTCTGAGCTGGCCTACATGAATATTCCTAAGGAGCAGCTTATTGCCAGAATTGAGGAACTATATGGAAGAGGGAGGCAGAAGAACAATGATTGAGGCCCAAAAACTAACGAAATCCTTTGGCAACTATAAAGTTCTCGAGGATCTGAATTTAAAGGTCAATAAAGCATCCGTTTATGGCCTGCTGGGGCCAAATGGGGCCGGAAAGACCACTCTGATTAAGCATTTAACCGGATTATACCGCCAGGATCAAGGCATAGTGACTATTGATAATCAACCGATCTACGAAAATTCTCAGGTAAAAGGTCAAATGATTTACATTCCCGACGATTTGTACTTCTTTTCTCAAGCGAGCATTGAGGAAACTGCAAAGTTTTACGCAAAAATATATCCCGACTGGAATTGGAACCGGTATGAGCAATTAAAGCAGGTATTTCCCATCGACAGCAAGAGAAGAGTGATCAAACTCTCCAAAGGAATGCAGAAACAGGCAGCCTTCTGGTTAGGGATTTCCTCCATGCCTAAGGTCATGATCCTAGACGAACCCGTCGATGGCCTGGATCCTGTCATGCGCAAAAAAGTCTGGAGCCTTATCCTCCAGGATGTAGCGGAAAGGCAGGTAACTGTCTTGGTATCATCTCATAATCTGAGAGAACTGGAAGATGTCTGCGATCATATCGGCATTCTGCACAAGGGCAAAATCGTTGTGGAGAGGGAACTGGACGATATGAAATCCGATGTCCACAAGTTTCAGCTGGGCTTTGCCGGTGACATACCGGAAGGGTTTCTGGCTGGTCCGGAGGTTCTGCACAGAACCCAGACAGGAAGCATACTCCTGCTGATTGCCAGAGGGGATAAGAATGAATTGCTGCAAAGGATGAAATCAGCCAATCCTGTTATTTTGGATGTCCTGCCTCTGACACTTGAAGAGATATTTATCTATGAATTAGGGGGGATGGGTTATGACATTCAAAATATCCTTATTTAATAAAGCCTTAATCTTAAGTGATTTTAAACGTTTTTGGTGGGTAAGCGCTCTCTATACCCTGGCCCTTATCGCCATTATTCCCTTCAGTCACCTGATGAAAGCCATGGGAATGGAGGTCCAAAACATTACCTGGATCCAAGACACTATCGACAGAACACTGAGGTTTTCACAGGATGACGTTCAAGCAATTCTAATCTGTACCGTACCGGTGCTTATGGCAGTCTTGATATTCCGATACTTACAAGTAGACAAGTCTGCCGTTATGATGCACAGCCTACCCTTGAAAAGGAGCTCTCATTATGCCAGCCATTGCCTGGCTGGGTTTGTTCTATTAATAATCCCCGCCGTCTTAACTTCTCTGATTATGATATTATTAGAAAATTTTACGGTACTGGGAAGCTTTTATACGTTACCTAAGATTTTCTCCTGGCTTGGACTTAATATCTTTTTCTGTCTGTTCTTTTATAGTATCGCCGTATTGGTTGGGATGTTTACCGGATCTTCCGTAGCCCAAATCGTATTATCTTATATCATCCAAATACTGCCCATAGGAATTTATGTTTTGCTTAAATTCAGCCTAGAGCAATTGCTGTTCGGCTTCGGCGAAGTCCCTTACTTACTATTTAATGAGAATAATCATCCTTTATTTATTATACTCAATGGGGCTCTCCCGAGAACCTCGCATAGTGTAGGCTACTTTCCTGCTTACATCCTGGCAGCTGCCGCCTGTTTAGTCCTGGGCCAGTATGTCTATAAACATAGGAGACTGGAAACGGCCGGCGACATTATTGCCTTTCCGGCCTTCTATCCTGTATTTAAATACGGGATGACCTTCTGTTTGATGCTGGTTGGTGGAACCTATTTTTGCGGTGTTTCCAGACAATCCCTTCCCATGTTGATCCTAGGTTATGTTCTTGCTTCTGCTTTAGGCTATTTTGTTGCGGAAATTCTGATCCATAAGTCCTTCAGGGTTTTCCACCTTTATAAAGGTTATCTCTATTACGCCCTTGTTATTGTGCTGCTCTTGGGAGGCCTGTCCCTGGATGTTTCGGGCTTCGTTAAGCGAGTGCCCAGCCCTGAGGAGGTTGAAAAGGTTTATTTCGGCTATAACTACGATGATTGGTTCTATTTTGAAAAAGAAAAGAATCCCGAATTTCTGGAGTCCAGATACCAGGATAGGGGACACTTCGAAGATAATCCGCCTATCCTGCTGGAGAGTCAGGAAAATATTGCAGGAGTGATCGAGCTTCAGAAGCATTTGATCAAGGAAAGAAAGAGGGGGGCTGGTTCATCCCGTTATATTATTTACACCCTAAAAAATGGAGATTATATCCTTCGCCAATATAATATTAATGAAGCTGATCAGAGTGATGCCGCTTTCCTCAAGCCCATTTATGAATCCTTGGAGTACAAAAAATTGAAATTTGCGGCCATGCGTCTAGTGCCGGAGGACATAAAATTGATGTCTGTCCAAGATGACCGCAGCGGCAAACGGCCGGTAAATCTCACAGGAACTAAGGACATCCGGGAATTAACGGAACTTTTGAAAAACGAAACGACTAAGATGTCCTATGAGGATATGACTTCAAACAAAGATTCTTATATGCGTCTATCCGTATTGGAAAACAATAAGCGTAATGAACAAAATATCCTGGTTCAAAGCAGCTTTACCTCACTGCTGAGATGGCTTAAGGATAAAGACTACTATGATCAATTTGCCCTGCATTTGGAGGACATTGAATCCGTTGAACTGGAAAAAGCTGAGGACAGAGCATACTCCGACAATGCAGCAACTCCCAGCCGGGTAACCATCAATGAGCGGGAAGTGATTGAGGAATTATTAAATATTGATCCCAGTACAAACTACATCAGCAATGATGTCATCGCACGCTTTAACGTCCGTAATAATGTCTGGGAAAAACGGGTCAGTCTTGATACAGGGGTTTCGACAAAATTAAAGGGATATTTCGCAGAGTTGGAGGCAGAGCATTAATCATTGCTGCCACTGCCAGGCCAGCCGTACTTTGAAATGAGCGTTTCAAAGTACGACTGGCCTCTTTTATGTGTTATTTGCTATAATTTAATTTGTGTATTTTGACAAGATTCCCCTTACTTTGCAAAAAAGTTATGTAATGATTAAGATTGTCTAGTTCTAATAAAGGCTTTTTACATTGATAATCTAATTAACATTCGAATAAAGAGATTGTTGCTGGAGTTTATTAATATACATTAGTAGAAAAGGAGTGGAATTAGCATTAAAAATAATAAAGAGTTAGGAATTGGAAGTTTATCGTTGGTATTATGCATACTTGGTATCCTATTTAGCATTTCATATAGAAGTTTTTGTATTGGTGATTATATATTAAATGGAGTTGGACTAAGTTCATGGTCGAATAGTGGTAATGGAATCCATTATACGATTTTCTACTCACTGGCATTTTTTATTCCATCATTTGTAATTGGTCTAAAATATAAGGACAACTACGGTTCAAGGGCAAGTTCTATTTCTGGCATAATTGGAGGCACTATTATATTTTGTTATTCGGGATTGTTGTTTAACTGGTAATATTCTATCTTTTTAGTCTAGGGATATCGTGTAATTGCTGAGCTTTCTATTATAAGAAAGGAGCAAAACAGAGCGGAATGGTTGATGTTTGGATCGTAAAGCTAATTGTCACCGAAAAGTCTGCTACTTTCCTTCCATAAACGGAAATAGACCGCCTCTACCCATAGATTCGGTCTATTCAGTAAATGAAGTTGAGTTCAGCAGGGCTGATTCCTGACACGAAATGAGCGGCCTGTTCAATCGTAAAACGTATACGATTAAACAGGCCGCTCATTAAATTTAGCAGGTGACTTAGGTTATCCTCCCATACTGCTCGACAATAAAATCCATAAAGTAGCGGCTGGCAATGGGCAATACCTTCTTGTTTTTAAAGGCCAGGGAGATGGTACGGACAATGGGCGGGTACAGCTCCAAGGTTGAGATACGATAAGGGGACCTGCTAATGATTAATTTCGGCAGAATAGATATTCCCAAGCCGCTTTCAATCATGGACATAATCGTATAGTCATCATGAACACGGTATTGGACGTTGGGATGGAGATTTTCCCGTTTAAAAAACTCCAAGGGCACGCTTAATTGACCTTCATCCAAGAGGATAAAGGCTTCATTGACCAGGTCCTGAAGTAAAGTTTTCTTTTTCAGCGTTAAGGGGTGGTTTTTGGGCACCACCACCAGCATTTCGTCTTGTTGAAGGGGGATGGTCTTGAGTTCGGATACAGCTTGAGCATCGGGATTGACAAAGCCGAAATCCACGCTCCCTTCTTTAATCAACTGGGCAATGCTGGTATACTCCCCTTGGTGAAGCTCAAAGCATACCGAAGGGTACCTGGCTTTAAAATCCCTGATTAAATCAGGCAGCCAATTGCTGGAAATACTTGAGAAGGTGCCGATGCGAATAATCCCTGTTTGCAGTCCTTGCATTTCTCGGTGTTTTTCCGCAAGCTCTCGGAGGGAATTATGTACCCCTTTAATGTAAGGCAGGAATTCCTCGGCATCAGGCGTCAGAGAGATCCCTTTCCGAGAACGCAAAAAGAGTATGGTGGAGAGTTCCTCCTCTAGGGAGCGTACCATCTGGCTGATAGCAGATTGGGTGTAACCGAGTTCCTCAGCAGCTTTGGTAAAACTTCCTGTTTCGATGATTTTCATAAAAGCTTGATAGCGGTTCATTGCTTACCTCATATACATTAGAAAAACTTATATATTCATTATGGAAATTCGTTTTACTTATGTCAAGAGGGGAGAGTATGATGAAACAAATATAATGATAGATCAGAGGTAAGTTTCAATGAGCAACAAGATTATCCCCTGGAAAAACGGGATTAAAGACGGTATCCCCATCGCTCTCGGCTACTTCGCGGTTTCTTTTACCTTTGGCATTGTGGCGAAGAAGGCCGGGCTGACGCCCTTTCAGGCCGTCTTCATGTCAGCAGTCAACCTGACCTCAGCCGGACAATTCGGAGCTTTGGCTTTAATCGGGACTTCCGCGACTTATCTGGAAATGGCCCTGACCCAACTAATCATTAATTTAAGATATTGTCTGATGTCCTGTTCATTATCTCAAAAGTTCGAGGCAGGAGCAGGCTGGCCTCATCGCTTTCTGGTGGCCTTCGGCGTTACGGATGAAATATTCGGGGTATCCGTTTGCAAAGAAGGTAAACTGAACCCTTTCTACAATTACGGTCTGATGAGCGTTAGTATACCGGGCTGGATGCTGGGTACCTTTTGCGGTGTTGTTTCAGGGGAAATTTTGCCCGCAAGGATCATCAGCGCCTTAAGTGTCGCCCTTTACGGGATGTTTATCGCTGTGATTGTCCCGCCGGTAAAAGGAAACAAACTATTGACGGGAATCATTATCTCATCCATGCTGCTGAGTTTGCTGTTTGCCCAACTACCCATCCTTAGTCAAATCTCACAGGGATTTAAAATCATTATCTTAACGGTAGCGATAGCAGGAATTGCGGCTCTTCTGTTTCCGGTGAAGGAGGCTGCCCATGAGCGGTAATATCTATCTCTATATTCTCGTCATGGCGGGAGTTACATATTTGATCAGACTGATACCCTTGATTTTCATGCGTAAGGAAATCAGGAATGTTTATCTCAAATCCTTTCTATATTATGTTCCCTATGTCACTCTGGCGGTGATGACCTTTCCCGCGATCTTAAGTGCAACGGCAAACCTGTGGTCCGCCCTGGCAGGATTCGGCACGGCCTTAATCTTGGCCTATCGCGGTGGCAGTCTATTCAAGGTATCTATCATGGCTTGTTTATCGGTCTTTATTGTTGAGTTGATGGTATAAACCTGTTTATTGCTTCCGCTCACTATCCCTCCCAATAACCCCGGAGTATAGAAAAACTGAGCATCGCATTTCCCGGTGTTTTTCCTTAAGCTCTCGGAGGAATTATGCACCCCTTTCGAAAATCCGTTGGTAATCTCCCTGAAGTTAATTCCTGCTTAGATAATATGCTATAATTAAGTACCTTTACAGACATGACCGGAGAGGACAGACTTAACTTTAAATTATGTGGCATCATGGGGCTGACAGAATGTCAGCCTTTTATTGTATTAGTGGAAGGAAGGGAACAATGGTTTACTTAAGTATTTTTACATTTCCCAATGACGAGATGGAATTCGATTTCTTCCTAAAGGTAAAAAGAACATGCTATGACGTGTTTTATCCATTTAGGGTTTTATCCAGACATAATTTTGAGAGAATTGATTTTGAGCCGATTACGATTTTATATGGCGGGAACGGTTCAGGAAAATCCACGGCCTTAAATGTGATTGCAGAAAAAACAGGCATCAATCGAGATTCTATTTATAATAAATCTAATTTTTATTCCGACTATACTAATATGTGCGGGATGCACCTGGAGGCCGATATTCCCGAAAACAGCAGAATTATTACCAGTGATGATGTATTTGACTATATGCTGAATGTCCGTAATCTCAACGAAGGTATTGACCAAAAACGGGATAAACTTTTCGAAGAATATTTGGATGCCAAGTATTCTCAATTTCAGATGAAATCCCTTTCCGATTATGAGCTGCTTAAAACAGTAAATATGGCTAGAAGTAAAACACAGTCTCGATTTGTGAGAAAAAAACTGATGTCTAATGTACGGGAATATTCCAATGGGGAAAGTGCTTTCTTGTACTTTACCGAAAAAATTACTGACAATGGACTTTATATATTGGACGAGCCAGAAAACAGTCTGGCTCCCAAACGGCAAATGGAATTAATGAAATTCATTGAGGATGCCGCACGATTTTGGAACTGCCAGTTTATTATCTCAACCCATTCGCCATTTTTACTTGCCTTGCGGGGAGCAAAAATATATGATCTAGACGAAAATCCCGTAGATGTTAAACGGTGGACGAAATTGGAAAATGTGCAGACATACTATGAGTTTTTTAAACGATATGAAGAAGACTTCTCAAAAATTCCAGACTAAATCGGGCTGTGAATTATTCAGTATAGCTCATGTGAATCATGTAAGTATCAAAGGACCCGCGTCCATGACTGCCCTTGGTTAGATGGGGGAAAAATTATATTTTAGATAAGAAGGGAGTCATCAAGAACTGTATGGGTAGGGAGGACTTGATGCTCAGAAAAATGAATACCCAGGATATACCGCTGGTTGAGAAATGGCTGAACAAAGAGCATGTTCGAAAATGGTTTGGTATTCAGGGGAATGGCTCAACTTTAATTAGTTCTCGCCGTGAAAGGAGTGAGACAAAATGGTAAATATCGCGATTAGGCCTGCTGAAGAAAGTGAATGCGACGTCTTAACAAAGATTTCGTTTGCGGCAAAGAGATATTGGAATTATCCTGAAGCCTATTTTGATATCTGGAAAACAGAGCTGACCATTACCGCTGATTATATTAAGGATAATTATGTATACGTGGCTGAAGAGAATGGCCAAATAATTGGGTATTTCTCAGTCTTGGAAGTTCAAGAGGATTTTATGGTTGGCAATGTACTGCTTAAAAAGGGCTTTTGGCTGGAACATATTTTTATTTCGCCGGAGTTTATAGGTTGGGGAATTGGGACACAGTTAATTAGCGCAGCAAAAAGCATATGCATTAAAGGGAATATAGACGGCTTATTTGTATTGTCCGATCCTTACGCAAAAGGCTTTTATGAAAAAATGGGCGCAAAATATAAAGGTGAAGTGCCATCGAGCATTAAAGGAAGAACGGTTGCCTTATTTGAATTGAAAATCTAAATATAGACATTCTTAGCTATCACGATATCCTCGGCTTTACCAATCTGACTATATTGGAACAGCTCTGCTTCAATGTTTACGGTATTCGCCATCATTGGCTCCTGTATCATAGCCGCTTTCAGTTTCATTCCCAGTTTCCCTATGGGTTCGTCAGTTTTCATGAAGAAGCTCAGAGCGCTGTTCTTATGGATTGGTTCTGCATCCAGCCAGAGCTTGCTATAAAACTCTAGGAAGATATCCTCCTCACACTCATACCTAATAACCGGATAGAACATCCCTTTAGGGCAGATTCCAGAAAAGCGCTCCTCAAATTCCGCTTTACTCCGGGCCAGTTCCTCCGGAGATACTTGTTCCTTCAGCCGGTGATTATCAAATATCTTCGACATCTCCATCCACATGTCGCAGAGGGTAACGCTGTTAATCTGCACCCAATGCTGCTCTCCGCTTACCTTGTCCGTAAAGTACAGCTTGTCTGGGTACTCGCTGCCGACAGTCAAAGTCACAGGCTTTTCCACCAGATGACGTATGCTGTCCCGGCGCATGGAAAAACGAATGGGTGCTTCGATATCAAACGTCGGAATGGCCTCATACGTACCTACGAAAGTCAGATTCGTCAAAAACATAGCGCCAATATCCTGGGTATCAATCCCCACCGGACTCCAGCCCTTTAAGAGAAATTGGGTAAACAAGGCTACCTTATCCCACTGCTCTTTCCCGCATTTGCCATAGCCACTTTCATTGGTCGTCAGTTCCAAGTCACCAAAGCTTACTTTTTCTACGCTGTTAAAACGCAGGGTGGGTTTCAGATTCCTGTCACCCCGCTGGTCGATGCGGTTAGTAATCGGTTCCCCAGGGGAAGCGGTCAATACTGCAATTTCTGCAATCTCCAGCCTTTCTCGATACGCCTCGTCATACTGCAAAATCAACATCTGCAAATTACCATCGTCACGGCGCACCATACCCATGATATGACAGATTAAACCGTCAAGCTCCGCATTTCTGCTGATGACGACCAGTTCTTTGATTTGGGATAATTGGTTTTGTAATACTTGAAAATTCATGGAAGTCTCCTTTATGATTTTAGTGGGGTTTGTCACGTATCTTAATGGCATTCTGTGATGAATCATTCGACTGTTAAATGAATCCTTGTTTAAAATTTTTTTACAATTAGTTTAGCATAGCCCATCGCCGGATCCAAGCAAGAGATATCAATACTTAAAGGAGCTTTATCAAATCGCCGCTGTCTGATCATGTAACAATCGAAATTGTTGCAGATAACCATTATGATCAATGGAGATTCCAAACCGCCGCCGTCGAAATGATCCCTGCCCTTGCGGCAGCGGCAAGAAATATAAGAAGTTCTGCGAAAAATGAAAACAATGAATGATGGTTACCTTTGACTTGATATCCTTCCATGGTTCTTTCATTGCAGGCAGAGATGGCAATTTTACCATTTTCTCTAATGTTGGAAATTGTAGTTTCCAAAAACACATCACCTACTACTAGTTTGCCGTCATCGGTAACGTCCTTGAAAGCTACTGGTACGGCATTCGGCTCATCCGAATATGTACTTAAAAGCCACATTTGGTCCTTGAGAATTTCACTACATTAGCATTCATTTGAAGACCCTCCTCGTTGCTTTGCTCTTATTAAAGCTGCAAATTCGGCGAGTATCATCTTGATTACAACCACAGCTCTTCTGCAGCATATTTAGCCTCAGAAAAGCTTGAATAAAGGCCCTTTATTATATAAACTTAAAATCACAAGAACGACAGGGTATTCAGTCCAAAGGAATTAAAAGATTGAGGGATCTAAGCAGATTCAGGCCGAGCATAATGCAGCCTTTACACCCATTGACTTAAGGGACCTTACACAAACCAATGAGCTATAAATCCTCTTCCGAACATCAAGTGATATGATTGAGGTGAAGGTATGGAGACTAGGTTCAAGGATATTATAAATCAATATCCGTTTTTTGGTGACATTTTAGAAACCCTTGACGAAGCTGTATACTTTTGTGATGTTAATGGCCGATTGCTTTATATCAATAAAGTGGCCGAGAGACTGGATGGGTATACCAATGAAGAACTCTATGGCCGCACTGTAGGAGAGGCCTATAGCTTAGACGGGAGAACCAGCCCGATGTTGTTGGCTTTGACTACGGAAAAACCTGTGGTAGATAAAGCTTTTCGCTATATTGTTAATGGTCGGGAAGTTTATCAGATTTGTAATGCCCGTCCTGTTTTTTTTGAAGGGGAAAAAGTGGGGGCTTATACAATCCAAAAAGATGTGACTCAGTTAATGGAGGTTATAGAACAAAATATCATTCTTCAAAAAAAAATATATTTGCCCAATGAGGATGATCTCGAGGGATCTCGCCAAGATATGGGCGGACTTAATCGTCTCATCGGAGAGCATCCTCTTTTCAAGGAATGCAAAGATATGGCAATAAGATCGGCAAGAAGCGACTCCCCAGTTCTTCTCACCGGAGAAACGGGTAGCGGCAAAGAACTCTTCGCGCGCTGTATCCATCAAAACAGTAAACGGAAAGATGGTCCATTTCTGGCGATAAATTGTGCAGCTATTCCGGAAACCTTGCTGGAAAGCATTCTTTTTGGAACTTCTAAGGGTATTTATACCGGGGCAGTGGAACGGAAAGGACTTTTCGAAGAGGCTGAAGGAGGAACATTGTTTTTAGACGAAATCAATTCCATGCCTCTATTTTCTCAGTCAAAGCTGCTTCGGGCTTTGGAGGAAAAAGAAATTCAACATCTTGGGAGCAAACAGCGAATCAAGATCAATGCCCGTATTATCAGCAGCAGTAACGTTTTCCCAGAGGATGCAATCCGTAAAAAGCAGATTAGGGAAGACCTTTTTTATCGCTTGGCCGTAGTGAATATTATGATCCCTAACTTGGCCAGCCGCAAAAGTGATATTCTTTTACTAACTAATCATTATATTAAGTTGTATAATGAGAGCTTCCAAAAACATATTTTGGGCCTTGATGAGGAAGTTTTACGTTTCTTTATGAATTTTATTTGGCCCGGTAATGTCCGCCAGTTAAAGCATTGCTTAGAAGCAGCAATGAACTTAGTTACCGATGAAGATCTTAAAATCAAAATAAAGCATTTACCCGCTTATTTACTTTCCGGAAATAATGTTACCACTGGTGGTTACATCCAAAAAATGTCGATTGAAAATAATAAACATCTTAAATATCCTTCGCAGGAAAAGAACGGCGTATTTTCAACAATTTATCAGAAAGAAAAAGAAGAGATTATAGAAGCCCTAATAGAGAATAAAGGGAATGTTTCCAAAACCGCCAAACAATTAGGGATGCATCGTCAGTCTCTTATGTATAGGATTAAAAAATATAATATAACATAGCTAGCAATTTACATTGCATTATAAACAAGCCTGCCTCTCTTGGCAGGCTTGTTTATTTTTAAAAACACCAAACAATCTTAAACAATAATGTTAAATTATAAACAATTTTAGTCAAATGTATAAGCTTAAGTTCGCAATTATGGCATAATTCATAATATTTTACTGGCATGAATATTGCGTATATCAAATTGCAGTTGCCATTAAAAGTTAAGGAGGAATGCAGTCATGCAAAGGTATCAGATTTTATCACAAAATGAAATCGAACAAATTCATGAAACAAGCTTACGGATCATGGAGGAGGTGGGGGTGATTTTCAGTTATGCCCCGGCCCGGGAAATCCTGTCCAAAGGAGGGGCCAAGGTTGATGGGCAAAGAGTTTATTTTCCCAAAGATATGGTGGAAAGAGAAATAAAAAAAGCTCCTTCTTCTTTTACTCTTTACGCCAGGAATCCCGCAAAGAATGTTTTAATTAACACTCAGAGAACAGCATTTGTTGGTCCTTATGGTTCACCCTTTATCATGGATATGGACAACGGCCGCCGTTTCGCAGAGTTGAATGATTTTATTAACCTCTGCAAGCTCGAACACAAAATGGATAACATTGACATAATGAGCCACATTCCCTGTGAACCACAAGACGTGGATGCAAATGTTCGCAGTCTGGAGATGGTTTACCAGACACTGAAACACAGTGACAAACCATTGATGGCTACCGTATTAGGTTATGAGATGACAAAAAGGAACATAGAAATGGCTGCAATCGTTTTTGGCGGCCTAGAGGTAATCAAGGAAAAACCCGTTGCAGTGGGCATTCCCTGTACCTTAACCCCTCTTAGTTATGATGACAAAATGGCAGGGGCTATTATTGCCTATGCAGAATATCGACAGCCGCAGTTAGTGAACTCACTCTGTATTGCCGGTGCAACGACCCCCGTCACTATCGCAGGTACTGTAGCCCTTCAAAATGCCGAAGTACTTGCCGGTATAGTTCTTGCCCAGTTGGTCAGTGAAGGAACTCCTATTATCTATTCCGCCTCCTCTTCCAATGCAGAAATGCGTAACGGTTCTCTCGCTATCGGTACTCCGGAAGATGCAATATTTTCCCTTATCAATGGTCAGTTAGCCAAATTCTATAACCTTCCTTGCCGGATCAGCGGTGCTCTTTCCGACAGTAAATGTGCAGATGCTCAGGCGGCATATGAATCTATGCTTACCTTGAGTATGGCCCAAATGGCTGGTGGCAATTTCATTCTTCACAGTGCCGGTATCATCGACACCTATAACACTGTTTCACTGGAAAAAATGATGATTGATGATGAAATTATTGGTATGATTCGCCGTATTGGTCAGGGTGTTGTCGTCAATGAAGAGACCCTAGCCTTTGACGTCACCAAGGAAGTCGGTCCTCAGGGCCAATTCCTCACCCATGTCCATACCTTTACCCATTTCCGCAAAGAATTCTACCAGCCAATCCTGAGCGATCGCAATAATCCCACCCAGTGGGAAGCGGAAGGTGCTCTTACTGCAGAAAAGAGAGCTAATGCCCGGTGGAAGAAACTGCTTAATGAGTACGTAGAACCTGTTTTGGACAAAGATGTGGATGCCGCGTTAAGAAAATATATAGACAAATAGATCTGACAGAGGTGTAGAAATATGAATGACAAAAGCAATAATCAAGCCGAAATCGACCATATGTTGTTTTGGCCTCCATTGCTGGCGATTGTACTGCTTTGTGCTTTAATCGTTTTAAATCCTGAAGCAGGTAATAATGCCGTCAACAGTGTCTTTGCAGTGGTAACCGGTAAGCTTGGCTGGACATACGAGATATTTGTCCTGGCTAACATTGGGCTGATTCTTTACTTTATTTTCGGCAAATATGCCAAAAAGAGATTTGGGGATGAAAAGCCGGAATTCAGCACCTTAACCTGGCTGGGAATGCTCTTCACAGCTGGTACCACCGGCACTATATTTTTTTGGGCCACCATTGAATTTTATTACTTTCTCTCCGGGCCACCCTTTGGACTTGAGCCCTTTTCCCCCGAGGCCTGGGATTGGTCCATGGCTTACAGTCTCTTTAACTGGGGAATAGGGGGGTATGGACTTTATGTAGCAATTGGAGTTGTGTTTGGCTATTTCTTCTTTGTTCAGAAGAAAGAGGTTTTTCGCCCCAGTACGGCCTGTGAAACTTTCTTAGGTAAACATGCGAGTGGAGCTGCCGGCAAGGTAATTGACATCTTCTATATGATTGGAGTTATAGCAGGGGTTAGTACCTCAATTGGCTTAGGAACTCCGATTATTAGTGAACTAATTACCAAGATATCCGGCATTCAGCATACCCTGGGGTTGGATGCAGCCATCATCGTAATCTGGACGATCATTTTCACGATTTCCGTATATTCAGGCCTAGAAAAAGGTATTGCCTTTCTCAGTAATGTCCGAGTTTATTTGGGATATGGTTTGTTGATTTTTATTATACTTGTTGGGCCAACAACATTCATGTTAAACAATTTTTTTGATGCCTTAGGCATTTCCCTGAATAATTTTATGCGGATGAGTTTGTATACAGATGCCCACCTGCAGACCGGATTCCCCCAAGGTTGGACCATTTTCTTCTATGCCTGGTTTATGTCCTTTGCCCTCAGTACAGGTATCTATCTGGCACGCATATCCAAAGGACGTACTGTGCGCGAATTTGCCTTGGGAGCTACATTTTCCGGAGTACTAAGCGCTTATCTCTATTTTGCCGTGCTAGGCAACTACAGTATTCAGATCTTTAATGACCAGGTTATAGACGTAACAAAAATCTTTAACGATTTTGGGGCCCAAAGGGCTGTTGTTGAAATCTGGAATACGCTGCCATTAAGTATGATTGTCCTGCCAATTTTCGTGATTTTGATTTTTATCTCTACGGCTAATGTTATAAATAGCGTGGCCTATACTTTAGCAATGGTTTCGTCAAAAGAACTGAAGTATGGAGAAGAGCCAGGTAAATTGAGCAGGATAGTCTGGGCAGTCATTCTTGGCTGTCTAAGCCTAACCCTAATGTTTTTAGGTGGTCTTAAACCACTGCAGACATCTGCTACAGCCGGATCGTTTCCTACAATGATCATTATGGGTTTAATATTCTATGGATTTCTGAAGGGACCCAAACAGTGGGATTAAGGATTGTGTCCTGGGATAAAAATCCGAGGGAATGATCAAAAAAAATCGATGATTTGAAGAATAAAAGGCATTTAAATTCAAGAGAAATGGGAGGAAATAATAATGAGCGATTTCACTAAATTAGCAGAGGCCGTCTTTCGAGGAGACTTTGGCAGTGCCGGGCAAATCACCAAGGAATTTATCGATAATGGGACGGATCCCTTAGCAATCATCAACCAAGGATTAATCGCAGGTATGGACATCGTAGCACCTAAGTTTAAAGCAGGAGAGATGTTTGTGCCGGAAGTAATGATGGCTGCCAGAGCCATGGCTGTGGGCATGGAATTACTGAAGCCTTTGATTAATGATGTGGATATTCCTTCTAAAGGAACCGTCATCATTGGAACTGTAGCCGGGGATCTTCATGACATCGGTAAAAACTTAGTAGCCATGATCTTAGAAAGCGGCGGCTTCAAGGTAATAGATTTAGGTGTCGATGTCTCGGCAGATAAATTTGTTGAGGCAGCAAAGGAATATAATCCCCAAGTCATTGGAATGTCTGCTCTTTTAACGACAACTATGATTGCCATGAAGGATACTATCGATGCCCTTACGGAAGCAGGTTTACGTGAGAACATAAAAGTTATTGTGGGTGGAGCTCCTTTATCCCAAGATTTTGCCAACCAAATTGGTGCAGACGGTTATGCCTCGGATGCTATGTCCGCCAAGGAACTATGCGAGAAACTCGCGGTTTAGCTGAATGAATACGGTTCAGGCAGCAATATAACTGCCTGATCCCTTTTTAAATTTGGAGCAATTAATGAAAAAATATTAGAAAGCGGGCTAAGAGATGTTAATTATAGGAGAACTTATCAATACGAGTAGAAAAGCGATTAAAGAAGCAGTAAAAATGAAAGATGCCAATTATATTCAACAAGTGGCCAGAGAACAGTTGGAAGCTGGAGCTAATTATATTGACGTCAACTGTGGAACAATGGTTAATAATGAAGTTGAGATCATGGAATGGCTGGTTGATACTGTACAGGAAGCAGTTGAGGCTCCCCTCAGTATTGACAGCCCTGATCCGAAAGTCATTGAGGCCGGTTTAAGACTTGTTAAATATGGCCAGCCCATGATTAACTCCATTTCTGATGAGAAGGAACGTTTTGAGAGTATTTTGCCATTAGCAGTTAAATACAATCCTAAAATTGTCGCCTTATGCATGGATGATACCGGAATGCCGGAAACCGGCGAGGATCGCCTGCGAGTGGCCAAGAGTCTTTATCAAAAACTTACTGAAGCCGGTGTTCCTGACGAAAATATTTACTTTGACCCGCTGGTTAAACCGATTAGTGCCGTGGAAAAAGCCGGTATCGAAGTATTAGAGTCGATAAAATTTATTAAACTATCATACCCTAAGGTGCATTTTACTTGTGGTCTCAGCAACGTTTCCTATGGACTTCCCAACCGTAAGATATTAAACAGATTATTCGTCGTACAGACCATGACCATGGGTATGGATGGTTATATTCTTAATCCAACCGATAAAGAGATGATGGGAGCAATTTATGCTTCTCAGGCCTTATTGGGCCTAGATTCCTATTGTATGAATTATTTAAAAGCTCATCGTAAAGGCCTCTACGAAGCTTGATAAGTAGATCTTAAGCAAGCAATGAGAAGTGGTCTGGAGATATTGATACTTTGTTGTAAAACGAGCAGACAAATGCAAAGTGAAATTGCAAAAGATGCAATTTCATTTTGCATTTGTCTGCTGGAGGTACAAGTCTGGCGTACTGCAGCTCAACCCAAACAATTGTTTCAAATTATTTAAGTTAAGATATAAAAATAAATAATTGGAGGCATATATGAAAAGTGTAAGCAAAGTAGATAAACCGATTCTGTGGAGTTCACTGATAATTTCAGCCGCATTTGTCGTTGCTACACTGGTGACTCCTTCTGGTGTTTCAAAAATTTTTAATACAGTTTTCTCTTTTTTTACCAAGAACCTTGGGTGGGTCTACATGTTAACAGCGGCTATGTTTGTTGTTTTTTGTATTGGTTTGGCAGTAAGCAAATATGGCAATATCAAGCTCAGTAAAGACGATGAAGAACCTGAATACAGCCGCGGAAGTTGGTTTGCCATGCTATTTGCAGCGGGCATGGGAGTCGGCCTGGTGTTCTGGGGCGCAGCCGAGCCGATTATGCATTTTGACACTTCCCCTTTCGCGGACAGCAAGACTCCCGAGGCTGCCACCATTGCTATGCGTACGGTACTTTTCCACTGGGGACTGCATCCTTGGGCTTTGTATGCCGTGGTTGCCCTTGCCCTGGCTTACTTTCAATTCCGTAAAGGTCTGCCTGGCCTGATCAGCTCCACGCTCTACCCTCTAATTGGAGAAAAAGGCATCAGAGGCCCTATCGGTAAAATCATTGATGCCATTGCCGTTATTGTAACTCTATTTGGAGTTGCAACTTCCCTCGGGCTGGGTGCCCAACAGCTTACCACAGGAATGAGTTTTCAATTCGGTATTCCTAACACCACCACTGTAGCGCTTGTGTTAATCGCAATCATCACTGGTTTGTTTACCATCTCAGCTGTTACCGGAATTGATAAGGGTATTAAATTCCTCAGCAATACCAATATGGTTATTGCCTTCCTGCTGATGTTTTTCCTCTTATTCATTGGCCCAACAAGATACATCCTGAATGTTTTCACCGAATCGATAGGTAGTTATCTGCAAAACATTGTTTCTTTGAGCTTCTTTGTGGATACTCAGGGCATAGTTGCCAAACATACTGGATATGACTGGATCGGCTCTTGGACAGTTTTTTACTGGGCCTGGTGGATCACTTGGGCTCCTTTTGTAGGAAGCTTTATTGCCCGGATTTCTAAAGGTAGAACTATTCGTGAATTCATGGTAGGTATACTTATTGCTCCCACTTTGTTAAGTGCAATGTGGTTTAGCATCATAGGCGGCAGCGCTCTCTACATCGAACTGTATGGCAGTGGAGGAATTGGTGCCGCCGTTGCTAAGGATGTCCCCAGTGGTATTTTCGTAATGTTGAGTCATTTCCCCTTAGGTGGCCTGATGGCAGTACTTACGATGATATTACTGTCTATATTCTTCATCACTTCTGCTGACTCCGCCACATTCGTAATCGGTATGTTTACTTCTGGTGGAGAGCTTAACCCGGATAACCGGTTAAAAATCGTTTGGGGTGTTGTGGAAGGAGCTTTAGCCGCTATGCTCCTCATCGCCGGTGGACTTTCCGCAGTTCAAACGGTCTCGTTTGTATTTAGTTTTCCTTTCATGGTAATTATGATCCTAATGGTTGTGAGCTTGCTTAAAGCTTTAGGCAAAAGTAATCATAATCAGGCAAATTACGATCTAAAGGCAAGCAACGAAGGCAAAGCAGCTAATCTTTAGTTTGCCGCAGTACTTGGCTGTTTGTCCTTTTCAGCTCGATGTCGGGATTTCATGAGGAAAGTGCAGCGAGGTAGTTTTAATGCTGCCTTCAGAACCTACCATGATGCAGTAAGCTTTTCTCAGATTGTTTCACACTTGTGTGAAGAACCCTGTCAAATTGTCTGTCCGAGACGAGAAAAGGATGGAGCGATATCAACCAGTAACGCTTCGGCGAGAGAGTGGCACAGCGGGAAAGTCCGTTGTGCCCTCTATTCTTGCAAAACCTTTTTTGTTGACGACGAAACAAAATTGTGATACGTTATTGTTACACCGTCAACAAAAAGGAGAGACCACATGAATCAAGCTCTGAGAATCTTAGACATTTTTATGAAAATACAGGAGAACTCGGACTTACTCCAACATAAACAAGAGGGACTGTTGGCTGAACTCAGCTTTGCGGAAGTCCACTGTATTGACTGGATTGGTATGATTGACCATCCAAATGTCACAAAAATTTCCGAAAAGATGGGCCTGACGCGGGGAGGCATCAGCAGAATCAGCAAAAGGTTAATGGGGAAGGGCTTAATAGAGAGCTACCAGGAGCCGGACAATAACAAAGAAATTTATTTTCAACTAACTGAGCAAGGAAAGACTGTCTATGACCAGCATAAAAAAATTCACAACAAAGCACGTCAAGAGTGGTTAGCCTTTTTAGAACACTACAGCGACGATGAACAGGCTACATTATTACGGTTCTTTACAGAAATTAGCGTTCTATTTGACTGTGAATCGGCTGATCAGATGGATGAAAATTAATGCTGTTTCATGAGAGAAAATGGCGCTACGAGAATAACGGGCCAATACAAGGGTCAATCAAGCCCACTGCACCCAATGCGGAGTATGTCTGAATGTTTGTAAAATGGATATTGAACCCTATAAAACACCGAACCACATAGAATGCATCCGTTGCGGCAAGTGCAAAAAGAATTGCCCGACCAAAGCCATAACATCAGTATTTTTGAACCCCAGTGCTGATAGCCGGAAGGCTAAAATCAAAACCACAGCGAGAGTCATTGAATCCGAGAAGTAAGCCATTGGAAAAGAGAGCGATCCTGGATTAAAGAAAGAGAAAGAAGGGGCAAGATGCTAAAGAATATACTGTCTCGTCTCACTAGGAATGCAGAAGAGAAGCCGAAAATAAATCCAGTCACTGCTCTCTATCAGTATCAGATTAACGCTGAGGAATGCCGGAGCTGCGACCGATGTAGAAAAGTCTGCAAGGTCGGGGCGATCAGCGGAGAACGTGGCCAAGCAGCCTATGTAATTGATGAAGAAAAGTGCATAAAATGCGGAACCTGTGCGAAGTGGTGCAAGTATAAGGCAATACAAAGGTTGGATTCTGTTTAATCTTCTAATAGTTAATCCAAAACGTAAGAAGCAAACGCCAATAACGGTGTTTGCTTCTTACGTTTTGCATCCCGATATAGTAGTTTTGAGTATTAGGGGCACCTGTAAAATTAAGCAGGTGCTTTTACTCTTTAGATATTTTCAGGACTTATAGTTTCAGTTAAATATATAATTAATCACAATGGTCTTTTCATTGGAATCGGTTATGTTAAAGGGTTTGAGGAGATAAATAGCGAATTTCTATTTAGACTGCAAGAAGGTTTAAACCGTGCGAAGACAGTGTCTTCGTATAAAGCATTCTCACTGTCATCTCAAAGGAGTTTTATGTAAATGTCAAGACAATACAGACGAAAAATGAATTTTAAACTCGCTGCTAATCAACCTATAGATATATCCCAAAAAATGGAGTCCTATCATCAAAGCAATGAATTATACCGGGTATTAGTCGATCAAGCCGGTGTGGGCATTTTTGTAACTGATTGGGAATACCGCCTGATAAACATAAATTCCTGCCTCTGTTCAATGTTTGGCTATGCGAAGGAGGAACTTAAAGAGAAAAATCTCCTTGAGTTAATTGTTACGGATAGCCTGAATAATGGGTATGATCTGGTTTCTATTATTAAGGAAGGCAAGAAAATCATTGAAGAACTGTGGTGCCGGCGAAAAGATAACTCTGTTTTCTTGTGTGAATTAACGATTAATATACTTTCTGAAGGCAGACTGCAAGGGATTGCCCGGAATATTACCAAGTACAGGCAGACCGAACTGGCTTTAAAGGAAAGTGTGGCCCGCTACCAGGCAGTGGTGGAAGATCAGATCGAACTGATCAGGCGTTTTCGACCGGACGGCACGCTGACCTTTCTCAATAGTGCCTTCTGCAAATACTATGGTAAGGACATGGCTGAATTGCTGGGCCATAATTTCATGGAATTATTTCCGGCGGAGGATCGGGAAACTGTAAAACGGCAAATATTTTCCCTTAACAAAGATAACCCGGTGGCTATCGCTGAGCGCCGCTTTATCAGATCTAATGGGGAAGTTGTTTGGCAGCAGTGGACCAATAGAGCTGTCTTTAACGAGAGCGGGCAAATAGTTGAGTATCAATCCGTGGGCAGGGATATTACCAACCAAAAACAAGTAGAAGAGCAGCTCAAACAAAGTGAAGCCAGGTACAGGGCAATTGTGGAGGATCAGGTTGAACTGATCAGGCGGTTTAATACTGATGGAACCCTTACGTTTGTCAATGGGTCCTTTGGCAAATTTATTGGGCAGCCGGTGGAAGAAATTATTGGGCAAAATTTTACTACGTTTATTCGCGCCGATGACCGGGAGGAAATCAGGAGAAAAGTTTACGCTTTGACCCCGGAAAACCCTGTTGTAGTTACGGAACCGAGATTTGTTGACAATCAAGGAAAAGTTCATTGGACCCAGTGGGTGAACAGGGCTATCCTCAATGAGCATGGTGAAATCGTGGAATACCAGTCTGTGGGTCGAGATATCACTGCCCAAAAAAAAGCGGAATTAAAGATTGCCGAAGCCAGAGAAGCAACTGAAAGGGCTTCCAGGGTTGCCACCCTAGCCGTTATCGGCGGAGGAATTGCTCACGAAATTAACCAGCCATTAAATGCCATTAAAGTTTTGGCTGAAACAATCCTCTATCTCTATAACTCTAGGAAAGAGGTGCCTAGAGAAGAGATCATAAAAAGTGTCACGAATATTTCCCGGCAGGTTGACCGCATAGATTCCATAGTAAACCACTTGCGTTCCTTCCTTAAATACCGCCAGAGTTTTGATTATGTACCCTGTGATATCAACGAAGTGGTGGAACATTCCTTGCCCCTGGTCAATAACCAGATTTTATCAAGGCGTATTAAAGTCATCAAAAAATTAGAGGCTGTTTCACCTGTCTGCGGCTGCTTTGTTCGTTTTGAGGAAGTTGTGTTAAACTTACTAATGAATGCAGTACAGGCCTTAGAACCCTATAAACAGGAACATAAAGAAATCGTGATCAGTACCTGGGTAGCAGACCATAAAATCCACTTAACTGTTAGGGATAATGGACCAGGGATTGACCCAGAGATTGCTCAAAAAATATTTGAACCGTTTTTTAGTACCAAGGATGCCAGCAGTTCAATGGGCCTGGGAATGTCCATTGTTCATTCGATTGTTATGTCAAGTAATGGAACGATTGCAGTTGCTAATAACCCCGGTGGCGGAGCGTGTATTCATATTACCTTTCCTAGTTGTTAAGCATCATGGAGGCGATAAGCTGTGAAAATTTTACTGGTAGATGATGAGCGGGAGAGCAGGTCATTTTTAGCCAACTACTTAGCTCTCCAGGGTCATACTATCATCGAGTGTGATTCCGGCGAAGAAGCTTTGGAAGTTTACAAAGAGAACCGCTTTCAGATGGTATTATCAGACATAAAAATGTCCGGTATGTCAGGAATCGAACTGATTGAGGCTATCAAGTCCTTAGACACAGAACCCAAAGCAGACCTGGTACTTTATACAGGTTTTGTTGACGTATCTCTGGCCATTTCCGCTTTAAGGGCAGGAGCTTACGATTATTTAACCAAGCCCATTAACTTTGAGGAATTAACGTCGATTCTGGACCGTGTTGAGGAACACCAGAATCTCCTGTATGAAAATAAAGTGCTTACTGAGCACTTTGATGAGAAGTTAAAAGTGGCCACCAGGGACGCTGAACAACAATTAACCCAACTAAAGCAACTGGTTGCTAAACAGGCCGGGATTGAAAATATTGGGGTTTTTTCTGATGTCATGAAAAACCTGGTCAAGCATGCCCAGCAATATCATACTGATCGAACGGTACCTGTCTTGATTCAAGGGGAAACGGGGGTGGGGAAAGAGGTTATCGCCCGAATCATCCACTATGGAAATATGGAAACCCCGGGTCCCTTTGTGGATATAAACTGTGCTGCTATTTCCCCGACCCTATTTGAAAGTGAGTTATTCGGTTACGAGGGCGGTTCGTTTACCGGAGGGGTGAACAAAGGGCAAAAAGGTAAATTTGACATTGCCGCCGGCGGCACCCTGTTTTTGGATGAAATAGTCGAATTGCCTTTGGAACTGCAAGCTAAACTACTTCGTGTATTAGAAGAAAAAAGTTTCTATCGTGTTGGTGGCTTGAAGAAGATTAAAACGGATGTACGGATTATTTGTACCGCAAACTTGGACTTTGAAAAGCAAATTGAGGAAGGTATGTTCCGTATAGATTTATACTATAGGCTCAAAGTAGGGCGGATCTTAATTCCTCCCTTGCGTGAAAGAGCAGATGACATTCTGCCACTCACCCTCATGTTTTTAACAGACTTTTCCAAACGCCGGGGAAAACATTTTAGCAGGATCAGCGAACCGGCTGCCAAGTTTCTCTTGTCCTATCCATGGCCGGGCAATGTGCGGGAACTTCGCAACGCCATGGAATGGGTTTCCTTTATGTTTGATGATGAAGAGTTAACCTTAGAACACCTAAGTAATCTTACGCCCAAGAGTACAGAGGAGAAGAAGGGGACCAAATCTTTAGCGCCTGACCCTATTAACCTTGACGAGCACATCGATGATCTGATTGAGGAAGCACTGAAAATCTACAATGGCAACAAAACAAAAGCAGCCCATCATTTAGGAATTTCAGTGCGAGCCCTTTACTACCGCCTTGAAAGAATGAAGAAAAACGCTGCCAGTAAGAAGTAAAGCACCCTTTAGTTCTGATGGAAGAGTGTCAGTGGGGCAATCAAGTTATCGTACTATCAACTTATACAAACGTTCTTGAATTAGAATCTGACTGGATTTCGCTTGAAGTAGGTTTTAATGATTTTACGATAAAAAGAGCATCGCAGGACTGATAATAAGACTTACATCGATTCGTGTTATTTTTATTGTGATATTTGATGTGAAAATTGGTGTGATTTTTGAATTAACACTACAGGACTTACGAAAGAAAAAGTGACGGAAATGGCAGACACGGCATACCTACTGCAAAAGCGGCGGGTATGCCGTGTCTGTTGGGGCAAAATCCTTGGTTAGGCTTATTTATTCTTACTTTTTGTATAAGCTGCCTTATCTATAGTAAATAATATGGGATATGGTTAAAGAAAAGAGGTGATTTAAAATGGATAATTTACCAAATACACATGCACAATCTTCAGAAGTACCATCTGGAGTTATACAACATAATTTATCAAACATTGAGCCAACATCTTCAGAACTCGACGATCTTTGGAAGATGTATTTTACTGAAGGATGGCAACAGCAATGCTAAAACATTGACTGTAAGATCTCAGGACCCTGATTTCCATAATGTTTTATAGTTTGCTTTGGATGTATCAAGTTGGAATATTCAATTAATGGAGGGCCTGTTTAATACTATTCAACATCCTATTCCTAATGCTTTCGGCGAAAAGGATGTAAAGATTAATGCGCCTGCGCTATTTAGAGAAATATATTCAGTTAAATATACGAGACTATTCCGTGATCCGAAAAAACTAAACTTTGACCAACCTTGATGCTTCTGAAAAATGCAAATTTTAAACTATTTGTTGCGAATGTGCTAAGAAATTCAATCGAAGACATAATAACTGAGGCTTTAAAATACGTTATTATTAATGAATAAGAATTCATTAATAAGGCCTATCCTATATAAAATAGACGGTGGCTAAGTTGAATTTAGTCGCTGTCTTTTATGCATATTAACCAAATGTTCAATGTGATTTGCACCTGATAATGGAACCCGTTAATATAATCATTGAACTAGTTTGGAATATTCATTATATTTTGAATAGTTGCAGGACTTAGTCATGCCTGTGTTGAATAATATATGGAATCTATAATCTTTCAATTGTTAAAGAATAGGCGAAAGGAGGAATTAGTTTGTCCGATTTTTGTCCATTTTTTTTGGATACGGGAGATGCGAGAATTGTTGATGCTGGGTTAAGCACCCGTTATTGTACAAGTCAGATGAATCCTGGAAAAAAGATGGTTAAAGGAAGCTATAAAACATTATTAGCCAAGCGGGGATATGGACTAAAAAGTAAAATATGTTTTTCCGACTCCATGGTATGTCCTTTTTATGATGGAGTAAGTACAAATTTAAAAAAATAAACGACACTGAAATCTTTTACGATATTATAATTGAAACTGAAGGCTATAGCAGAAATGATTTTATTTGTGCCTACTCTATTTTAGTCCACGGTTCAACGGTCGATTATAAAGTTGCTATCATTGGAAGAGCATATGGAAATGTTGAAAATTGTGCTGTGTTAGAGGATGACAGACTTGTTGTGCTGATTGATAACTATTTTGTTTTATTTGACTTTAAAGAGTCAACGAGTAGAAAACATGGTTCTTATATTAAGCTTTGGAACGGGCATCGAAATATACCCGTTTGATGATGGTTACATCGTTAATGGAGAAATTGACATTATTAAAGTGGATAAGTTCGTAAATAAGGTTTGGGATTTTAGCGGAAGGGATATTTGGGTAAGACCTAACAGCGAGTCTTCAATCAAGATTTTAGATGACAGCTTGTTTTTGACTGACTGGGAAGAGAGGGCAATTTTGAGACATCTCAAAATTGCCCTCTTTATTTATTAGTAATCGGAATAATGCGCTTATATTTTGCGAAAAATAGTTAGTACTTTTTTATTACTAACTATTGACGTGTGAATAAGTTAGTAATAAAATAATACTAACATCAGATGGTAATGATTCAATACTAAGTAAGGGGTGCTTCAAATGGAATTAAGAGACCATCAAGAACTTACGGAACAAGAATTTTTAACGAGCTATGATGCGGGGCAATTTGAAAGACCTTCTGTAACTGTTGATACTGCGATTTTCACGATTACCAGTGATGATGAAGTCAACAAACGAAACCTTTCGAATCAAGAACTCCAAGTGCTTCTAATAAAGCGTGGTGGGCATCCATATTTGGGCCAATGGGCGTTGCCAGGGGGATTCGTTAATCCTAAAGAAGATGTTGACCATGCAGCAGTCAGAGAGCTTAAAGAAGAAACCAACCTAGACTGTAGCTACATGGAACAGTTATATACCTGGGGCGAAGTAAATCGTGATCCAAGAACCCGGGTGATCAGCATTTCTTATTTAGCGTTATTGGATTCCACAAAGTTTAATATTCAAGCTGGTGACGATGCGTCTGATGCGAAGTGGTATACGGTTAAAGATACTGTACTTAAAAAAGAAAAAACTCTATCAGAAGATGGTTTTATTCAGCAGAAGTGGGTTCAGCTTGAACTTATTAGTGATGAAGTAAGGTTATCTGCGATCATTAAGATCATCAAGATTGTAAAAGGCACCACCATTGAGTACAGGCGAGAAGTTGTCGAACAGACGGGAATTGCTTTTGACCATGCGCGCATCATTCAGTACAGCATCGAGCGCTTACGTAACAAGGTTGATTATACCGATATTGCTTTTAGGTTGATGCCCCATCGCTTCACGCTAAGCGAATTGCAGAAGGTCTATGAAGTTATTCTTGGTAAAAACCTTTATAAAGCTCAATTTCGTTTAAAGATCGAGAAGATGGTAAACGGGACCGGAGAGTTTCAAAGGGGAAAGGCACATAAACCCGCTGAACTCTTTCGATTTAACCCCAATTGGGATGAGGACGATAATTTTTGAAGGAGAAACTATTGAGGGGGAATTGAAGTGTTTGATAAACGTGATTTTTTAGGATTTGCGAATCAAGTTCTAAGCAAACAAGTTGATGTTCTTAACAACTTGGGGGCATTATCGGCCAGCGATCTAGACCTAACTAAAACAGTCCTTGTGGTCATTGACATGGTTAACGGGTTTGCCAAGGAAGGTGCACTTTACAGTCCCCGAATCGAAGGGCTTATCGCTGAAATCGAGAGAGTCATGCAAATTTGCAACGATCGTGGTATCCCCATCGTAGCTTTTGCAGATAATCACACCGATGAAAGTCCTGAATTCAAACGCTATCCCATACACTGCGGGTATAACTCTAAGGAATCAGAAGTCGTGGAGGAGTTCCGAGGCCTTTGTCTGGTCTTTAATAAAAACTCAATCAATGGTTATCTTGAAGCGGAGTTTCGAGAATGGCTAAATGTCCATCCAGATATTAATACATTCATCGTTGTTGGCGACTGCACGGATATTTGTATCGCCTCATTCGCTCTAACCGCTCAAGCAGATTTCGACCGGCGAAACAGGGACTCTTCGGTGATCGTTTTAACCCAAGGCGTGGAAACCTTTGATATCCCAGGTATTCATGATGGCGACGTTTATCAGATGCTTGGGCTAATGTATATGTCCTCAAATGGCGTGAGACTTGTCTCGACGTTAGTTGAATAGAAAGAAAGGAGCGATGAAGATATGAGTGTTTTTAACGGTCAACGACTGCCGGCTGAAATCTTTAAAATTGACACTGAACGGATGAGAAAAGGGTGGTACTCTGACGCGTATTTCTTAAATATCGTCAAAATCCTCGAAACTCTATCAGAAGAAGACTATACGTTTGAAGGCAAAAGTGACCTTCAAGATATTCCGGAGGATAAATTGGCCCAAGTAAAAAACGGTGATATTGTCGTTGAGATGCAATTTTTTACTCGACGAAAACCCTATAGTTTGGTGGCTGGGGTCGACGAGGCTTTGACTATTCTTAAAGAATGCACCGGTTATTATGATGATATTGGTGACTTTGTTAATATGTATCATACGCTTGAGATCGAAGTGGTTGAGGATGGGACATTCGTTAAATATGATGGAAACCCCATGGGCGTACAACCCGTGCTTAAAGTGAGAGGAATTTATCGCTATTTCGCATTACTGGAAACTCCGATTCTGGGGGCTCTTTCGGAGGCATCACGGGTAGCTACGAACGTTTATAATGTTCTTAAAGCGGCGAAAGGGAAAGATATTCTCTTCTTTCCAGCTCGTTTCGTTCACTACAAAATGCAGGCGCTGCACGGGTATGCTTATTCCTTGGCAGTACAAGCGTATAACGAGAAATACGGTAAGACATCCAATACCTTTGTTTCTACCGACGACCAAGGTGATTGGTGGGGCGGGAAAGCCGGGGGTACAATAGCCCATGCATCCATCGCGGCTTTCCTCGGCGATACGTCCGAAACCATGATGCAATTTTCGCGGATTATGCCGGTTGAAGTCCCCAGGATTGCCCTCGTGGATTACCACAATGATTGCCTTGGCGACACTCTTGAGGTGATGAAAAGGATGTTCAACAAGTATTGGAGTCTTTTAAAAGAGGGTAAAAAGGAAGAAGCCCAAAAGTATCAACTCTTTGGCGTTCGCCCAGATACCTCGGGGAATATGCGTGATGTGTCAATTCCTCCCCTGGGTGATAAGAAATTAGACTGTGGCGTAAATCCACGCTTAATCTGGGCACTGCGCAACGCGATCAATGATGTTTTTAAACAATGGGATATTCCATTTGAAGCGATTCAGGTGGCTAAAGAGTGGTGCCATGCGGTTCGGATTGTGGTTACAGGAGGCTTTAACGCCAAAAAAATCACGATGTTTGAGGAATTAGGTGTGCCGGTTGATATTTACGGGGTCGGTTCTTCACTTCTGGAAAACTCGGATGAAACAAATAACGATTACACATCGGATATTGTCCGAGTAAAGTTAGACGAAATATGGGTGGAAATGCATAAAGTCGGGCGAGGCCCTTGCGATAACCCAAATCTTGAGCGAATTCAGTAGGGGTGAGGGGATGGAAGGTTTCATTGCAGTATTTGGCGGGTCATTTAGTCCTGTTACAAATGCTCATTTAGCGATAGCAGAACAGATTACCAATCTCTATGACATTGAAAAGGTTATCTTTTTACCGGTGAGCGATTTGTATGAAAAGAGAGGACTCATGTCAGCTGAACATCGTGTGGAGATGTTAAAGCTAGCGTGTGAATCAAACACCAAGTTTGAAGTCTCTGAAATAGAGGTTCAGTCGACAACCCTGCTGAATACGATTGACTCACTGCGTAGGCTGCGAAAACAGTATCCGGATCATCCGATGGCGTTTGTCATAGGTTCCGACAATTTAAGGCTGATTGATACCTGGAACGATTTTCAAGAACTTATGGATGATTACTATTTTATTGTTATTCCCCGGAATGGAGATAACCCCCAAAAGATGATTCGGAAAAACCCGTCACTCCTGGCAAATTTGGAAAGCTTTTTAATTCCTGAAGGCTATATACGAAATGATGGAAATTCGACTCATGTCCGTGACTTGCTTAAAGTCGGTAAGAGTGTCCGTTATCTTGTACCGGAACCAACGTACTTTTATCTGGAAAATAATTTGAAGGGATGGGGTTTTAATGCGTGAATGGAATGAAGAGATTAAAAACAGAGTGGAATGGATTAAAGGTATCTTGAAAGACGCTGGAGCCAAGGGTATTGTGATTGGAATGTCTTCCGGAAAGGACAGCAACACTGTAGCTGCTCTTTCGAAATTGGCAACAGACAATGTTCTTGGTGTGGTCATGCCTTGTGATAGTGTTGAAACGGATAAACAGGATGCGCTCCGTGTCGCTGAACAACTCGGAATTAAGACAGTCGAAGTCAATCTGAAGGATAGTTATTCAGCGCTGTCTCAGAGCCTCAAAGAAGGAATGGGGGGACCCCTTTCTCTGATGGCTTCGGCAAATATTAAACCGCGCCTTCGTATGACCACACTTTATGCCGTTGCTCAAGAAAGGGGGTACTTGGTAGCCGGTACCGATAATCTCTCGGAAGCTGTGATGGGATATTTCACCAAGTGGGGTGATGGTTCGTTTGACTTTTGTCCGATTTCTGACTTAACAGCAACTGAAGTCGTGGAACTTGGCAAGGAACTCGGTATCCCAAAAGAGATTATTGAGAAAGCACCTTCAGCCGGGCTCTGGGAAGGACAAACTGATGAAGGGGAAATGGGGATTACCTACAAAGAAATCGATACCTTTATACGATTAGGTATCGCGAAGCCTGATAACATCGAGAAAATTAGAAAAGCTTACCACAAAAACGCTCATAAACGACAGTTACCATATAGCTATGGGACGATTGAGTCACCTGTTTTAGCAACTCTTTAATAACCTCTTATATGTATGACAGGTAAAATTGAAAGCGAGCCAGAGCTACTCTGTGCTCGCTTATAGTATTCAGAAGAAAAGGACGTATGCTGTCCCTCGGGAATATAGGGTAATTCGAATTTGATTCCAAGCAATTAATGCCAGGATAGTAGGTTAAAAATCCATAAACTCAAGTTCTATTTTAGGCTTGAGTTTTTAATAGCCGAAATTTTAGCAATGCTAAAATCCGGCTATTTTTGTGTCGTTTTCTAATTTTTCAATCCAGAACTGAACAACTTGGAATGGTGGTGAGGGTATTTGTTATCCAGAACCATGCAATATTTTCATACCTATACCAATAACGTATACGTCATTTAAAGTCTACCCAGAAGCTGATAAGTTTTTATTTGACTGCAAAATTCCATCAATTCCAGTAAATATGCGGGTTTGATCTATAGTTGCCAGAAAAAATATGAAGCTATTATTTAGGCATGGTTCTTGCTTATTAATGTTGTATAATGTCAAACCGCTCAACCATGTAGCAGCTAATAATATTTTTCCGGGAAAGGAGTAGGCAGGTTAGTGAAATAATTACCATACTCAGTTAATCAACCACAGATTGCACAGAGAATACCCGTTCAGAATTCCCCAAACAAACCAGTAAGTAGGTGGTGAATTTCGTGACAGAAAATATCTATCTGATAATGCTGCTGCTGTTTAGCGCAGGCATTTTACTGCCCATCCTCACGAGCAGCAGCCCAAAAATAACGAACATTTTAGCTCACGGTTTATCAGTGTTCGGTTGTTTAGCCATTGTGGCCTGTTCAGTTGAAGTATTTATTGCCGGTGGAGTGACTTTCACTTATGCTATGGGTCTGCCGGTGGGAGCGTTAATCATCCGAATTGATAATTTAGCTGCATTTTTCCTGCTGGCCTTAGGAGTAGTAGGGACAGCGGCCAGTATTTACGCTCTCGGCTACAGCCGGGAGTATTACAAGCAGCGATTAGGATTAATGGCCGCCCTTTATAACTGCTTTATCTTATCAATGGCTCTGGTCCTGACCGTCAGCCAGGTGGCCTATTTCCTGATCGCCTGGGAGCTAATGACCGTAGTTTCTTTCTTCCTGGTCAACCATGAATATGAAAAGACAGCTAACACCCGTGCCGCTTATAAGTACATTTTGATGACCACCCTGGGAACAGTCTTTATTACCACGGCCTTTTTAATTCTTAGTATGACGGTGCACAGTTTGGACTTCCAAATGTTCAAAGGTGCTTCCTTAACCAATACCCTGCGTAATCTTGTTTTTTTCTGTGCCTTACTTGGTTTCGGTACCAAGGCAGGTGTGATCCCCCTGCACATTTGGCTGCCTGAAGCACACCCGGCGGCACCCAGCCATGTCTCGGCTCTGATGTCCGGGATAATGATCAAGACTGCAATTTATGGTATGTGCCGGTTTTTCCTGGAGTTCTTGGGTGTCGGACCTGCCTGGTGGGGTGAGGTGGTTCTTTTTCTGGCCATTGTCTCCTCAGTCCTGGGTGTTTTATATGCCCTGATGCAGAACGACCTAAAGCGTCTGCTGGCCTATAGCTCGGTAGAAAACATCGGGATCATCTTGCTGGGTATTGGCGCGGGTATGGTCTTCATGAGTAACAATCAGCCTATCCTGGCGGGACTGGCTTTTGTGGCAGGACTTTATCACCTTTTTAACCACGCCGTCTTTAAATCCCTGCTCTTCCTGGGTGCCGGTTCAGTACTCTATTCTACCCATACTAAAAACATCGAGGACCTGGGCGGACTGATCAAGAAAATGCCATACACCGCAGTTTTCTTTCTGACCGGTGCCGCTGCAATCTCAGCTTTGCCGACACTTAACGGTTTCGTCAGCGAATGGCTGACCTACCAGTCACTTTTCTATCTGCCCCAGGCAGTAACCGGTATCATTCCTCGTTTAGGGTCTGTTATTTTGATCGGTTTGCTGGGCTTAACGGGGGCCCTGGCAGCGAACTGTTTTGTTAAGGCCTTTGGGGTAACTTTCCTGGCCAAGCCCCGCAGTAAACACGCGGAACAGGCCAAAGAAGTTCCCGCCACAATGCTGACCGGGATGGGCCTGCTGTCCCTAATGTGTTTGGCCCTGGGTGTTTGGCCCCAAGGGATGCTCAAGCTTTTACAGGGAGTTTTATCCCCATTTACCGGACTTGATGTCAGCACTCTGTTCAAACACCAGTGGTATGCTGCAGCCTTTAACATTCCACAGGCTAATGGCGTTATCGCCATGCCGTTGGTCATAGGCATGCTGGTTGTTGGTCTGATCGCCGCAGTGCTGATCTACAACTTCAATGGTAAACCGAAAAATGTGGAAGGGGAAACCTGGACCTGCGGTATTATTCCCAATGCCCGGATGGAATACACTGCCACCGGGTTTGCCCAACCGGTTCGCCGGGCCTATAAGGCTTTTCTCCGTACGAAAGACACGGTTACTGCCGATAAATCCCTTAATCCCTACCACGGGGTTAAGATGAAAATGACCGTGGGGATTAGCTATCTGATCGACGTGTGGCTTTATCGACCGGTCAAAAAAGGAATCTTGTTCTTGGTCAACCGTGTCAAACCCCTGCAATCCGGTAATTTGCAGCATTACATCGGTTATGTCCTGCTGGTAACCGTCGTTATTCTAATTCTGGGAGTGAGGTGGTAAGCATGTCAGTATTGTTCATGATCATTCAGGTTGTCGTGCTGGCAGTGCTGGCTCCTTTGGTAGCAGGTGTGATCAAAAACACCAAGGGCAAAATGCAAAGCAGAAGGGGACCCGGTTACTTTCAGGTTTACTATGACCTAAGGAAATACTTCAAAAAAGATAATGTAATTTCTCCGACAGTTTCCTGGATATTCTTGGCGGCACCTTATATTTACTTTGCCACAGCCCTGGGAGCGGCAGCCTTGGCCCCGACTCTCTTGTTTGACCGTGGTCTGCACTATGACAGCATCTTTGTCTTGATCTACATGCTGGCACTGGGCAGGTTCTTTCTGGCCCTGGCCTCCCTGGATGCCGGTAGTACCTTTGGCGGAATGGGTGGTTCCCGGGAAATGTTTATCAATGTTCTGGTGGAGCCTGTGATGATGCTGACCTTGTTCACTGTGGCTATGCGGGCTAATAGCACGGTAATGTCTCAAATGGCCGGTGCCGCAGCAGCTTCCGGAATTTCCTTATCGGCCATTCTGGCAGCCATCGCTTTTCTGATTCTTACGGTTGCTGAAACCGGACGTATCCCGCTGGACAACCCGGATACTCATCTGGAATTAACCATGGTTCACGAAGGTATGGTCTTAGAGTATTGCGGACGCTCAGTTGGTTTGATTTTTTGGGCTTCCGCAATTAAGCAGCTGGTTACCATCCTGCTGATGGTCAACTTCTTTCTGCCCTGGAACCCGGTTGGTAGCTTGCCCCCCGTTGTTTGGATGATCCTGAAGGTCCTGGTGATTGCGTTTGTCCTGGCTGGTATTGAAACCAGTACCAACAAGATGCGTCTTTTCAGATTACCAGGATTGTTGATCGCAACCGGCTGCTTATCACTACTGGCGATTATCGCCATGTAGCAAGGAGGGAAATATTCATGACACTATTAACAATCCTGCTCTTAGCCGGTGCGGTCATTTTAACCAGGGTATCCTCTCTGCGGACTGCTGTCGGTATCTTAGGGCTTCAATCGGTGATTGTGGCTCTGGCTTGTTTGATATTCGGTCTTAAGACCGGGGAATTTCATATGTATATCGCCGCTGTGCTGACGGCGGTCATTAAAGTTGGTTTAATCGTCTATTCCCTTTGGAGGGTTACCTTGCAATTAAAACATGAACGGGAAATCGCTAACTTCAACGTCTCGTTCCTCCTGGCCATTCTGGCGATCATTGTTTCCTATGGGTTTGTCAATAAAGTTTTGCCCCATATGGCGGGAGAAACCTTGGGAGCTGCCATCGCTTTAACGATGATCGGTCTCTTGATGATCATCGCCCGCTCTCAGGCCATTATGCAGGTTGTCGGTTTAATAACCATGGAGAACGGACTGTACCTTTTAGGTTTATCCATCACCAAAGGTTTGCCGCTGATCATCGAGATGGGTATCTTCTTTGATATCCTGGTTGCTGTGGTTGTCTTGGTAATTCTCACTCATAGACTTAAGTACTCCTTTGAGACCACAGACACCAGCATCTTAAACGAGTTAAAGGGGTGATATCGATGTTCGAGTTGATCTTAGCGGCCTTAGTGCTGCCGATTGTCGTAGGGTTAATTACCCTGACGCAAAAGAATCTTACCACGATCCGCTATACTAATCTGGCAGGGAGCGCCTTAACCAGCGGCATTATACTGGCGATAATTCGCAAAATTACCGAAATTAAAGTATTTAGCAGTGAGTTTCTGTATGTGGACTACCTGAGTGCTGTACTGCTATTAGTGGTAGCTCTGCTGACCTTTACTGCCACCTTATTTTCCCTGCCTTATATGGAGAGGGAAGTAAAAGAAGGGCATGCCACGGAAAAGATGATTCCCCGCTACTACGCCCTGCTTAACTTGTTTACCTTTGCCATGGTCAGCGTTCTGGTCGTGGGAAACCTGGGTCTGATGTGGGTGGCTGTGGAAGGTACGACTCTGGCTTCCGCGCTGCTGGTGGCCTTCTACTTCAACCGTTCTGCCCTGGAAGCAGCCTGGAAATACGTCATGATTTGCACGGTGGGTATTTGTTTAGCTCTGCTGGGTACGATGATACTCTATTACGCCCAGGTTAATGCGGTTGGCGAGACCCAGGCTTTGAATTGGCTCTACTTGAAGCAAATCAGTAACACCCTTAATCCTACCATTGTTAAATTAGCCTTTGTCTTCATCCTGATTGGTTACGGCACCAAGGCCGGTCTGGCTCCCATGCATACCTGGCTGCCGGACGCCCACAGTCAGGCCCCCTCGCCGGTTAGCGGGCTTTTATCCGGTGCGCTGCTGAGCTGTGCTTTCTACGCTCTGATTCGCAATATCATTATTATCCAAGGAACCATTGGGACAGAGTTTATTCATACAGTCCTGCTCGGACTTGGTATACTCTCTGTTTTGCTGGCCATACCCTTTGTCTTGGTACAGCATGATGTTAAACGATTGCTGGCTTATTCTTCCGTCGAACACATGGGCATTATCGCCATCGGTTTCGGTGTCGGTACCCCCCTGGCAGTGTATGCAGCCCTCTTACACATCATTAACCATGCCATAGCCAAGTCTGCTCTGTTCTATCTGGTCGGTATCATCAGCCAGGAATATAAAACCAGACATATTAAAGAGATCCAAGGAATTGCCCGAGTGATGCCCAGCGTAGCGACTATGTTCATGATTGGCATCTTAGCCATCACAGGGACACCGCCGCTGAACATCTTTATTAGTAAGTTCCTACTGATCATGGCCATGTTCGAGAACAAAATGTGGCTCCTAGGCGGGTTAACTCTTCTGTTGCTGGTCGGTGTCTTTGCCGGTTTGATGAACTACGCCTTAAAGATGACCTTTAGCAACGTTCCTGAAAAAATGAAGCGGGCCAATGTTTCGCCAGTCGCTCTAACTGCCATTGGTCTTTCTCTCTGCCTAATGATAATCGGTGGAGTTTACCTGCCGCCGATTCTAAGCGAAATCTTAACTAAGGCAGCAGAAATTGTGATAGGAGGTTAGGAAGCATGAAGGATTACAAAACGATTCCCGCTGCTGAATTAAGGGAGACTGCCTACCAGCTCTATGCTGACGGACAAAATGGTCTGATGTCCATGTTCGCCAATGACGAACGGCAATTAAACGGAAATTATGCTATCTACTGCCTGTTTTCAGTAGGTAAAAGTATGCAGGTCATCAAAGCTGTTTTGAAAGATAAAGGGAAATTGGAGTTTCCTTCAATTACACCTAAAATCTCAGGCGCTGCCTGGTATGAGCGTGAGATTTACGACATGTTTGGTCTAAAGCCCGTGGGTCACCCGGATTTAAGACCGCTGGCCCTGCATGAAAACTGGCCACAGGGGATCTTCCCGTTGCGCAAAGACTTTAACAGCCAAACACCTGTACCCACTGCTAAGAAAGAGTTCCCCATGGCCGGAGTGGAAGGGGAGGGAGTGTTTACGGTTCCGGTAGGTCCCATCCACGCCGGTATTATTGAACCCGGTCACTTCCGCTTTAGCCAGGCAGGTGAGGACATTATCCGCTTGGATGCCAAGTTATTCTTCCTGCACCGGGGCATTGAAAAAGCCATTGAAGGGGTGCCGATTGAACGCGCTTTTTACCAGGTCGAACGCATCTCAGGTATCTGCACAATTGCCCACTCTTTGTCCTATTGCCAGGCTATTGAAAATATAGCCGGTGTAACCATTCCGTTAAGAGCGCAGTATTTAAGAGCCCTGGTAGGTGAAATGGAGCGCCTTTACAACCATGTGGGGGATATCGGCAACCTATGTGCCGGGATGGGATTTGCTGTCGGAATTATGGCAGGTGCCCGTCTGAAGGAAGATATCATGAGGGTCAACGAAGCACTTACCGGTCACCGTTTCCTGCGCGGCATGGTGGTCCCCGGTGGTGTGCGCCTGGACATCAATGAGCAGTTAAGCGCTGAGATCAGGTTAATGCTGGACAAACTGATGCCTGACTTCGATGAGATGATCGAACTCTTTAGAGGAAATGATGCCTTCCTGAACCGTGTCGAGACCACCGGCATTGTACCCCGGCAGGCAGCTCTGGATTTAGGAGTAGTAGGAATCGGTGCCAGGGCCTCCGGGGTTGATGTAGATATCCGGCGGGATTTTCCTTATGGTTGTTATTCTGCGCTGCAATTTGACGTTCCGGTCTATACCGAAGGTGATGTGGCTGCCCGTCTGTGGGTCCGTGTCGATGAAGTGGCTCAGACAGTGAAGCTGATCCGCCAGATTTTAGAGAAAATGCCCCAGGGACCCCTGAAGGCAGCTATCCCCACCATTAAACCATACAGCAGCGGATTTGGCTGGTGTGAATCACCCCAGGGCAATAATCTTCACTGGCTGATGGTAGGGGAAAACAATACGGTTTACCGCCTGTATGCTCGGTCTGCCGCTTATCCTAACTGGCCGGCCCTAACCGTAGCAGCACCCGGCAACATCATCCCCGACTTCCCGCTCATAAATAAGAGCTATGAGTTATCATACGCCTGTGTTGACAGATAGGAGGGTGCGGCATTGTTAAAGGTTTGGAAAAAAGTTCTCGCCACTGGTAATGTAACAGAACCCTGGGAAAAGTCAGTACCTCCGGAACGTTCGAGGGGTGAAGTGGTCGTAGAGCAACATGCAGCCTGTAAGGGTTGCAAGCTTTGCGTCGATGTTTGTCCTACCAAGGCAATCAAATTATACGAAGGTTCACCGGTGATTAACCAGAAGGCCTGTGTCTTTTGTGGACTCTGCGTAGAGTCTTGCCAAGACGGTTGTTTAAAACAAACTTCTAATTACAAACTGGCAACCTTAGGCGGTTCACTGGTTGAGAATACCGGTTCAGAATTGAGAAATAAAATCCGCAGGGTCCTGGGCCGGTCCCTGCATATCAGGCATCTGGACATCGGTTCCTGCAACGGCTGTGATTTTGAAATGAACCATGTCTGCAACCCTGTTTACGATATCCAACAATATGGGATTGACTTTGTAGCCTCTCCCCGGCATGCGGATTTGTTGATGGTCACTGGGCCTGTCACCCGTAATTCTACCCAGGCGCTCATGATGACCTATGAGGCAACACCTACTCCCAAACTGGTCATGGCCCTGGGGGCCTGTGCCTGCAGCGGCGATCAGATTTTCGGTGAGAGCTATGCCATTAGAGGGGCTGTTGATGCCTTTGTTCCCGTTGATATCTACGTGCCTGGCTGCCCTCCGCGGCCGCAGGCTATTATTCATGGGTTAATGCTGGCTCTGGATCGGATGTAGCTTAAGGGAAGTAGGAAGGCAGCACTCTCCACACTCAACCCACTCCTTAGCTCAAAAACGAAATGCGTTTTGATTGCCCTGTTAAGTTCCAGAAAAAAGATACCGTTTTATATGTCACCCAGAAAGCACTCATTGCTGAAGAAACCCGCCAGAAAATGCAACAACCCGATGAACAAAAAACAAACAATTTGTGATTTCATTTTAGCTCTCGTTCTCATCTATCTGATGGTGTGGTTTCTAAGTTTAGAACATTTTTTTAGCCAAGATTTTGGAGAAAAGAGGTAAAGTTCAAAATGAAGAAGATTTTTATCAGTCACTCATCAGAAGATAAAGAGATGTGTGATGCATTTGTAGATGTTTTAGAACAATTAGGTGTTCCTGAAGCTGACATACTGTATACATCTTCAGAAAGGCATGGTGTAACTGGAGATGAAGATATATTCGAATATCTAAATAAGCATATTAAACAAAGATTGAATGTATTTTATATGTTGTCCAATAATTATTTTAAAAATATCCATTGTATCAATGAAATGAGGGCAGCTTGGAGAGCACAAAATGAATATTCAATTTATATCTTACCAAATTTAAATTACGTAGTGAAAGGCTTAAACAGTAAGAAAGGTTATAATTTAACGTCTGCTATCGAATTGACCAATCTCAAAGATAGAATAACAAAAATTTATAATACCTCTATACCAGAAAATAAATGGGAAGAAGTTAAAAACAAATTTCTTGAAGTAGTGTTATGATGAATCACTAAATTTAATATAAAGTATTCGCTAAAAAAGCTAATCACTTGATGATTGGCTTTTTTAGTTATTAAGATATTACAAGTGAACAATTAAAGTGTTCCTGGGGACACAGAGGGACGGTACAACTGTCCCCTTGTGTCTGTCTGGTTATGATCCTTTATAATTAAATTAGGATGGGTTGTTTAGCCTTTTCACGTTTCCTGCAGGGGAATAAGGAGGCGGACCGTCGTTAACCCTTGTTTTTAGGACCCTTTTATCAAGAAAATCTGGTATGAAAGAAAAGGTAATTATTTTATGCTTAACGAATAATCCAGATATGTTAAATAGGGAGGCTAAGATATGAAAGGGGCAGTTATATGTTAGCGGATATAAAAAGAATTTGTAACTTAGGAACAGGTACAATCGGTCCGGGGATCGCATTAACTTTCGCTTTAGCCGGTTACCAGGTCAATATGTATGGCCGAACCCAGGCTAGTATCGAGGGGGGGATTAAGAGGATAGCTGAAATACTGCAAAGGTTTGATGACCATGGTTTAGTTGATACCTCTGAGATGCCGCTTATCATGGAGAGAATCAGAGGTGTAACGACATTAGAGGAAGCAATGGCAGGTGCTGACTTTGTTATCGAATCGATTAGCGAAGATCTTTCTTCTAAACAAGAAATCTTTGCAAAAATCGAGAAATTTTGCTCACCTGAAACCGTTTTTGCTTCAAGTACATCTGGATTAAGCCCAACTGCCATTGCAGCAAAGCTAAAACATAAAGATCGTTTTGTTGTTGCCCATTTCTGGAATCCCCCTCAGCTGATACCGCTGGTTGAGGTAGTCCCGGGAGAACATACTTCCCGGAATTCCATTGTTCTTACCACAAAATTATTAGAAAAAATCGGGAAGAAACCCGTTGTATTAAACCGTGAAGCTTTAGGTTTTATCGGTAACCGTCTGCAGTTTGCCATGCTGCGCGAGGCCTTATCCATTATAGATTCCGGTATTGCCAGCAAAGAAGCCGTTGATACAACGATGAAATACGCCTTAGGACGCCGATTATCAACAACCGGTCCTTTTGAAAGTGCAGACTTAAGTGGTTTAGATATTATCGGCAGCATTTCAAGTTATCTATTAGAAGATCTTTGCACCAGTCATGAAGTCTCACCAGTTTTAAGAAAGGCTATCGCAGAAGGAAAGCTCGGGGCCAAAACGGGCTCGGGTTTTTACCAATGGCCGACGGATTCTGTGTTTAAAATTAATAAGATTCGGGAAGATAACTTGATTGAATGGTTAAGCAAAGATAAGCAAGGATATTTAGACTGGGAGGAGTAGGTTTCATCAAAATTCCAGATGCTGGGCAGCCATTCGTTGAAAGGATATTTCTGAGAGCCAAACAAATTTATCAGAGTTGTCACCATGCCAGACCCACTTTGGAATTCTCATTCCAAAGTGGGTCTGGCATGTTATGGCCATGAAAATGGGTAGTATAAGGTTAAAGCAGGTAGGGGAGTACTGTATGGAATGGATTTGAATCAAAGGCCAGGGAGATAGATCTTGCTGCATTTTCCTGGAGATATAGCTCACGCATAACGGAATTCATAGTATCACATAATAAGGTATCCAATACAAATAGGAAGAGTTGAGTGTATGTTTAGTTTCTTTCGCAAGAAAGAAGAGAAGAAATTAACCAATTCCGTCGACGCAAACATCAAATTATTTAAAGACATTTTCACAAATGATGATACATTGATTGTCAGGAAGTTTCAGAATAAGTATTTAAAAGCTGCTGCCTGCTGTGTTATCTACATTGATGGCATGGTAAATAACGAAGTGATCAATGAGAATATTATTCAGCCTATTTTAGGCGGAAACTTAAACGAAGGAATTTCTGATGGCAATCTACTGGAAGAATTGCAGTATAAAGTGATTGCCTCCGGCGATGTCAAAGAAACAGCCAATATTCAAGATTTGGTCGGGGCCGCAATCAATGGTGATACGGTCTTGCTGGTGGAGGGCTATAAGCAAGCTCTCATTATAAGTACCAAAGGATGGCAGACCAGGCCCATTGATGAACCCTTAGCCGAGAGGGCCGTGCGCGGACCAAGAGAAGGTTTTGTCGAGTCTTTAATCATAAACCTGTCCCTAATCAGGCGGAAAATCAAAAATCCGGACTTGAAGTTTCAATTCAAAGAATTGGGATCAAGCACCAAGACCAAAATCTGCCTTTGCTATATAGACGGGGTAGCCCCCGAAAACGTTCTTCAGGAATTGATTCACCGGCTGGATAACATTGAAATCGATGGGATTATGGATTCCGGCTATATCCAGGAACTCATCAAGGATGCTCCTTTGTCGCCTTTGGAAACGGTAGCTTCTACAGAAAGACCGGATAATGTAGCCGGGAAGCTGCTGGAAGGAAGGATTGCAATTGTTGTTGACGGAAGTCCGTTTGTGCTCACGCTGCCGTTTTTGTTTGTTGAATATTTTCAGGCAGATGAAGATTACTATAACGACTCCTTATTTGCGTCGGTCAGTAGAAACTTAAGGATGATCGGTACCTTTGCAGCAATATTCCTCCCGGCAATTTATGTATCCCTGACAACATTTCACCAAGAGATGATACCGACACCCCTTTTATTAAGTATTACAGCTGCCAGGCAAGGCACGCCCTTTCCGACAATCGTGGAAGCGGTGATTATGGGTTTTTTGTTCGAAATCTTGAGGGAAACCGGGACGAGAATGCCAGCGGCAATCGGGCAGACGGTAGTTATAGTGGGGGCATTAATCCTGGGGGGAGCAGCAATTGAAGCCAGGTTTATCAGCGCTCCTATGGTGATCGTCAGTGGATTGACCGGTATTACGGCGCTCCTGACCGTAAAGTTTAAAAGCTTCCCCATAATTCTAAGGCTATTATTGTTATTCCTTGCTTTTCTTATGGGCTTTTACGGAATTATCTTCGGTTTAATCGGACTGGTTATTTATTTTATGCAAATGCGTTCCTATGGCGTCCCCTATTTGTTAGGGACTACTGCTTTTGATGAGAACAACATCAAGGATACGGTTACCAGAACACCGTGGCGGCAAGTGAATTTTCACCCTCGGCTCCCGGTGGTGGAGAACCAAGAGTCAGATCATAGAAAATAGAGGTAAGCAGCTTAATGAAATCTACAAGTAAAATTCTATTAGTGATCTTGATTTTAGCGAATACCCTGTTTTTAGCCGGTTGCTGGAACTATCGGGAGATCGATACGCTGAGGTTTGTGGCGGGGATAGCCATTGACAAAGGCGAAAGCGGCGATCAATATCTGTTAACCGTCGAAACCGCGGATATTAAGAACGGTGGAGAAGCAATCATGAATTCAAATACCATTACAGTGGCTGGAGATACGCTGTTGGACGCTAAAAAAAATATGGATTCCATATCCGGGAAAAAATTGTATTTTGCTCATGCCAGGGTCGCTGTTTTAAGCCAGGCTGTGGCGAAAGAGGGGGCAGTAAAAGTTATTGATTGGTTAGCCAGGAACGCCGAGCTCAGGGAGGATATTGAAGTGCTGGTATCCCAGGCAAGCACTGCCCAAGAAATACTGGAAACCGGGAGCAAAACGGACCAAATCATTTCTTTTGAACTGGACAAGGTGATGAAAAATCAAAAAACTATCGCCAATGCCCCAGAGAAAGAGTTATGGAATTTGATCAACGATTTAGGTGGCAGCGGTATTTCAGCAGTCCTTCCGTTAGTGTCCCTCAAGAAAGTCAATAGCCGAACCTTGCCCTCTGTGACGGGAACCGCTGTCTTTAAAAAGGATAAGTTGGTCGGCTTTTTAAATGACAATGACACGAGGGACTTGCTCTTTATTCAAAACAAGGTTGATGGCGGATTACTTGTCCAGAATGGGGAAGGGGACAACGCCGGTTCAAAAGTATCTTTAAAAATATTAGATACTAGGACGAAACTAAAACCTGTTGAGAAAGATGGGAATGTAGAAATCTCCATTGATATTAAAACTACGGTTGCCATCGATGAGATCGAAGGCACGGAAAACTATATTGATGAACCGGGAAGGCTTAGGCTGGAGAAAAGTGCCGAAGAGAGTATGAAAAAGAGTATTGAAAATCTAGTCCAAGAAGTTCAAATGAAGTACAACTGCGATATCTTCGGGTTTGGAGCTAAAGTTAAAACGGATATGCCTGGTACTTGGAAAGAAATCGAGACATTATGGGGCGATAAATTTAAAGATTTAAAGGTTTCTGTTCATCCGGAACTTACCATCAAAAATAGTGCCGCATTCTCTCACCCTCTTAGAATTGGAGATTAAGGTATGGTTGTTTTGGTCATTTTTTCCTACGCATTGATTATCTATTTAGATTTAATTCCTTTATACAGGAAAAAGCTTTGGCGGGACTTTGGCGTCAATATGGCCCTTACTCTACTGACCTTTGCCATCGCCTTTTTAATCAGCTTGGATGTAGCAATACCCAGTCCGGTATATCCCATCAAAAATTTGATAATTTCAATCTTAGGGAAGTAGGTAAGGTATGAATAAGGAAATGATTACTACTAAACAGGGGGTTTACCTCTTAACCTTGTTCATGATAGGAAGCAATCTGTTTATGGGATTGGCTCCAGCTGCCAAGAGTGACGCCTGGATTGCCGCTCTTATGGGAACGTTGATGGCCCTGCCCATAATTTTTATCTACGCCAGGCTGCTCTCGCTTTTTAAAGGAAGGGATATATTCGATATTCTTAATTTGGTTTTTGGCAATGTTTTAGGAAAAATAGTAGCCCTAGCGTATATTTGGTATCCCTTGCATTTAGGAGCCATGGTTATCAGAGATCTTGGAGAATTCTTTAACACTGTTGCAATGCCGGAGACACCCATGCTTTTGCCCATGCTTTTTCTAGGTTTTTTATCCATCTGGGCGGTCATAGCGGGAGTGGAGCTTCTGGGACGCTGCAGTAAAATTTTCTTGCCCATCGTTGTTATTATCATGTTTATAACCAGCTTGCTGGTCATTCCTTATTGGAATTTTGCCCACCTCAAACCGGTAATGTATGATGGGATTGGGCCGGTTTTAAACAGCGCCTTTGATATCTTTTCCTTTCCGCTTGCTGAAACGGTGCTTTTTCTGGCTGTTTTTTCTGCCTTGAAGACCGAAACGTCAATTTACCGGGTATATTATTCGGGGCTGTTTATCTTTGCGGCCATCGGTGTCCTGCTTACCCTAAGAAATATCCTTGTTTTAGGCGGTGATATTGTCAGCGTGGTTAATTTTCCCCTCTATGTTGAAGTTAGCCGGATAAATATTGGTGAATTTATCCAGAGAATTGAAGTTTCAGTTGCTACGACATTTGTAATTACCGACTTTATAAAAGTGAGTGTATGCTTGTATGTAACCTGTATTGGAATCAGCAAATTATTCGGGTTAAAAAATTACAGATCAATTGTTGTTCAAACAGGCCTATTAATGGTTCTATTGGCTTATATCATGTATGAAAATATCATGGACATGATTTATTTTGCTTTTGAGATCTATGCTTATTATGCCCTGCCCTTTCAGGTGATTTTGCCTGCCATCATCCTAGTTATTGCTGAACTAAGAATCAGAACGGGTCAATTACATATCGGAAAGAAATATTGATGTGTTGATATAAGTTGCTGTCATGCACCGGCTTCCTACTATATGTAGATGGGTATGCTATACTGATTATACATTGAGTATTAGTAGATATGTGCAATTGAACATTTGTTAAAATTATATAAGTGGAGGAGATTGATGATGGAAAAGGTTATATGGGTTAGAAGTAATGGAAAAATGATCGGTGCAAAAGAAGATGACGGTTTGGATATCGTAAACAGGTATTTAGAAGAAGGCTGGAAAGTTAAGCATATATCTGCATGTGCTTTAGGCGAAAGTATAATCACAGGACAAGCATATATTGTTATTGAAAAAGATAGTGATTAGTGTAATTTTTTAAATATTAATGTTGCATCGTAAGCGATATAAGAAATATCAAAGAGGTCCCGCCAGCACGGAATATAATTAGCACCGATTTGGTTTGCCAAAACGGGGCTAACTATCTGCTAAAAGCTTGCGATTTCCTATGCTAAGGTAATCTAACCAGGCAAAACCCTCATATCCCAAAAATTGGACATGACAGTTTTGCCTGGTTAGGGTGAGGAGGGTAAGAGCTTTAATCCCCAAGGCTAGCTTAAATATTTATCCCCAATCACTATTTTACATCTTCTCAAGGACCAATCCATACTGGGGCTCCAATTGGAATCTGAGATGTATCGATCTTTACTAAAACGATCGTTCCATTTTCATAAAACTAAATATAAAATATTTGCTAGAATCTTTAAATAATATAACATATAATAGAATATGCTTTAACCCTTTAGTCTATATACTGGAGACACTTTAAAACTATCAAAATAACTAAAATAAGAATTATAATTACTATCTATGCCTCATTATCCTATGACAATTATTCAATTAAGAACAATAATTAAAGCAAGAATGCATAACTTTATGGCAAAGCAGTTTAAGGTAAATTGGCTTACATAAATGTTAGATTGTGAAAGGTGGAGCAAGAATTGTCAGCAGCGTGTCACATTCATACGGATATCGATAAGTGCCAGGGGTGTAATAATTGTATCAGACATTGCCCAGTCCATGGGAACATCGCATATTTAGACACAAGTGGGAATGTAAAAGTAAAAATCAGCGAAGAGAATTGTATTGAATGTGGAGAATGCTTAAAAGTATGTAGTCATAGTGCTCGGTACTATCAAGACGATATTACCTCTTTTTTTGCAGAATTAAAAGGCGGCAGCAGAGTCTCAATACTAACAGCTCCCGCAATACGTGTAAATTTTCCAAATTACAAACGGCTTTTTGGCTATCTTAAATCCCTTGGAGCTCATGCCTTCTATGACGTATCGCTGGGAGCAGATATCTGTACCTGGGCGTATCTAAAGACAATCAATGAAAAAAATCTAAAAACACTCATTGCTCAACCTTGTCCCGTAGTCGTCAATTATATTGAAAAATACGTTCCGGAATTACTTGAGCAACTTTCCCCCATTCACAGCCCTATGATGTGTACGGCTGTATATATTAAGCAGTACGTGAAAGACACTTCTGCCTTGGCAATGCTATCTCCATGTATCGCAAAGAAAACGGAATTCGAAAGTACTGACAATACAATAAGCTATAACGTAACCTATAATAACCTGGCAAAGTACCTCGAAGCCCACAATGTCAACCTCAATAATTACGAAGAAGTTGAATTCAATGACTTAGATTGTTCGTTAGGACTGCTATTCAGTCGCCCCGGCGGTCTTCGGGAAAATGTCGAAGCTAGAAACCCTGACGCATGGGTTAGGCAAGTAGAAGGTCCTCAGGAAGCTTGTGACTATCTAAAAACATATTCTTCTAGACTGAAGCAGGGCAAATCTGCACCCTTACTTGTCGATATCTTAAACTGTTCTCACGGTTGCAATATTGGAACAGGAACAAGTTTAGACAAGTCAGTTCTTGATGATATCGATAATACATTAAACAGCTTAAAGGTTGTTAAACGAGAGGAAAGGGTTAGGAATAAGCATTTTAGCAAGATGTCTCGTCTAAATTGGCTTGACGAATATTTCACTAAAAACCTTAGACTAAGTGACTTCTTTCGCGCATACGATAGGAATCGAGCACTAAAGCCCCTTAGCAATCCTTCTGAATCCGAACTGAACAGCATCTATATTAAAATGCACAAAACAACCCAGGAGGCAAAAGAATTGAACTGCACTGCCTGCGGGCACGCCACCTGTCGAGATATGGCAGTCTCTATCTATCATGGCTCAAATATCGTTCAAAGCTGTATCGACTATAGTAGGGCAGAAATTATATTTGCTAAATCAGATAGCATAGACGAGATGAATACCTTAGTCGACCAGCTTAAAGCTGCCGATATCGAGAAGGAAAAGGGCATTATTAAACGGCAGAAATATGTTGACTCCATTAAATCCACGGTTTTGCAAATGGCGAAGAGCAATGAGGAAAGTGTTTTAAGCTTAAACAACATTTCTAATTACATCTCTCAAACTTTAGACACGGCTATATTGCTTAAGGATAGCGTTAATGCGATGACCCAGAAATTAAACAATTTTGCCTCGGCTTCCGGTGAACTTGTCGAGATATCTAGCCAGACAAACCTACTGTCTCTAAATGCCTCCATTGAAGCGGCTCGGGCAGGGGAAGGCGGTCGCGGATTTTCGGTTGTAGCTCAAGAAGTGAAAAAACTGGCAGAGCAATCAAAGACTGTGGTTAGCAATACTATATCCGAGGAACGGGCCATGCTCGACGTATTGTCAGGAATTGAACAAGGGTCTTCTACCTTAGAGGAAAACATGCAACACATCTCCGATTCTGTTGCCGAAATGCTAGCAACAGTTCAGGAAATGGCTGCGCAAGAGGAGGAAATCCTCGTTGGTTTAGACTCTTCAATATAAGAGAATTATGTATAATTTCATTTGCAACATTGGTAGTGTTATACTTTCATTCCACAAACGGAAATAGACCGGATCTCAACAAAGGTTCGGTCTATTTCGCGCTTTCGATTGGAGTTTAAGATCTTGAATTTTATGGAGTAATTACACTATAATTAGTAAAATTACTAATGCCTCTAAATCTGATAGAGGGTAGTTTTATGGAGGCAAAAGATTTGTATCAAATAAATATCGCAGAATCCCAAAATGATCATTTTAGAAGAAGTACCTTAGCGGAGAATTTCCAGCGGGGAAAGATACTTGCAATTGTGATGATTATCTTTGACATAGTTTTAGCAGGGGTGGACATAAGTGCAGCTATTCTTAAATTGGATGGCCGATTTCATTTTAGCTATTATTTAATCATGTATGTCCTTATGATTCTCATAAATGGTATATATCTTTTGTATATCAAAAGAGTAGGTAACATTGAGAATAAATCAATAGCTCAGCTAAGGAATCTAGAAATAGGCCTGCTCGTCTATATAACTCTCATAATTTCTTGGGGAAGCATTGTCTCCTTGATGGATCAAAAACTTTATGGCCAGTTGATGGTATTTATGGTGAATATGATAATTTGTTCTGTAATCTACTATTTAGATCATAAAAAAATAATGATACCTTACGTTTGTTCAGTTCTTATTCTCTTAATAGGTTTGCCTTTTTTTCAGGATTCCAACGATATCCTTATAGGACATTACGTCAATTTGAGCGTTTTTATCATCATTTCCTGGCTGGCTTCAAGGATCATTTTCTTGAGTTATTACAGGGATTATAAGAGTAATAAAATGCTGCAAGAAACGAATTTGATTCTGGAAAGGAAGATCCTGGAGAACACAGTCATTAATTCAAAACTTGCTGCTCTTAATCTTCAACTTAATGAGTTGGCACTTATTGACGAATTAACGGGAATACCTAATCGCAGAAGTTTTAGAAATCATATCGATCTAGGCTTTGAACGATATGTCAAAGATAATTCCACGTTGTCCATAATAATGCTGGATATTGATTATTTCAAACAGTTCAATGATATTTATGGTCACAACGCAGGGGATAAGATTTTAAGAGCCGTTGCCAATCAGGTCAATTCTGTCGTGAGGCATGATATGGACTTTGTTGCCCGATGGGGCGGGGAAGAGTTCATTTATGGTGCCTTTAATTCTTCTGCAGAGGAAATTGAAAGAATCGCAGAAGCGATCCTAAGTAAGGTTTACGACCTCAAAGTTCCTCACCGGTCATCTAAGAAATGGGGCTATATTACTGTAAGTATTGGGATTTGTACGCTTAAAGTCAACGGAAAAGTTGATGTCAGTAAATGCATCGAAGGGGCAGACAAGGCTTTGTATTTAGCAAAATCACAAGGGCGAAACTGTGTCAGATTAACTATGCCAAGTTAAACTAAATCCTGCTGCCGCTCAAAAAATCATCTTCGCCGGCAGGCTCTTGGTATTTTCCATCTTTGGAGGAAATAAACAAACTATAGAGAATATCAGTAGAAGAACAGGCTGGATATTTTCAACGATTTTAATCGCTGCAGGTTTGCTTTATGAGAAACTGAAAGTTGGAGAATTGAAGATGCCGAAACCTAAAAAGAACTTAACGAGAAATCTTTATTTTCCTAAGCGGACAATTGATGCCCTCAAGGAAGTAACCAACTACCCTCTGACAATTGTCGAAGCGCCTATGGGCTATGGAAAAACAACGGCTGTGAGGGAGCTGTTGAGCAGGGATCAGGTAAATTTAATCTGGCTGAGAGTTCAGGACAGTTCCTTAAGTATTTTCTGGCAGAGGCTCTGCCGACAGCTGGGGGAGGTAGACTATGACCGATCACTAAGCCTTGCAGCCTTGGGCTTTCCCGGTAACAGCACAGCCAGGCAGGAAGCTCTGAACCTCTTTGAGGATATGGAGCTAAAAAGCACTACGGTGCTGGTGATTGACGATTATCATCTTGTGGAATGTCCTGAACTAAACAGCTTCCTGGAATTTCTGGTTATGAACGAAAGTACAGCTTTGCATCTGCTGCTGACTGCCCGTCATACTGAGTTACAGCGAACCGAGGAATTAAGCTTGAAAGGCTATCTGCTGCCTATCGGCAAAGAAGCCTTTGAGTTTTCTGTGCAAGATATCAAAGCCTATTACCGTCTTTGTGGTATTACCCTGAAAGATCATGAAGCAGCAAGGCTGTATGCACTTACAGAGGGCTGGATCAGCGCCCTCTACCTTATTATGCTCCAATACATGGAGATTGGAATCCTGGAAACCTCCCAGGATATTAATAAGCTGCTGGAAAGTACAATCTATCAGCATTTTCCCAATGAAATTAAGGAGCTTCTCCAGTCCCTCTGCCTCTTAGACAGCTTCAGTCTTGAACAGGCCATCTATTTAAGCAACAATACGAATTCGGAGGCGCTTTTGACAGAGATTATCGCCAAAAACGCCTTTGTAAAATATGATGAACGTTCGAAAACCTATCACATGCATAAAATATTTACCAGATATCTGCGCCACTTGCTTGAAGGCAGAGAAAAGGACTTTATTAGGCAGCTTTACCGCAAGATTGCCGAGTTTTCCCTGAAAAATAAAAACTATGTTGAAGCCATGGAAAACTTCTATCGGGCTGAAGAATTCGAAAGCCTGCTTTTAGCGGTAGAAGCGGATCGGGGACACAGTATTCACAACGAACAGCGCGAGGCTTTTATTCGCTTCTTTGAAAACTGCCCGAAAACAGTGCTTCTCAGGCATCCCACGGCTGTGCTGATTTACGCCCTTTGCCTTTTTTCCTTTAACGAAATGGAGCGTTTCCAACAGGTATGCGGAGAGTTTGCTGAAGCAGTCCGTTGCAATCAAGATCTTGAGCCGGAGAGCCTTGCCCAGTTGATGGGCGAGTTTGAACTGCTCTTATCGTTCACGGAATACAACAACAT